>ERZ1370068.10606-contig-929_pt1 | contig 169762 bp, 291 predicted proteins | sample MGYA00561227_ERZ1370068 | MGnify/ENA primary metagenome ERZ1370068 (study PRJEB38410, sample SAMEA6850437) | metagenome | study: Metagenomic assessment of the ecological functions of the soil: analysis of the soil microbiota associated with the... | reverse complement strand
CAAGTTTCATAGTTCGGTACGTTTGGAATGACAGGGGCACACCCAGCCGGATGCTCAAAAAGGCCGTCCAGCAAGGCCGCAGCGAGAACGAAGCTGGCGGGCTTTTTCAGCATCCGGCTAGTACTCGGCCAACCAGGTTCCCGGCGCCCCTATACACACAGCCGGAAGCCCCCGGAAAGAGTCCGTGCGCCATATCAACGTTGTACCAGACCTCAATAATCGTCCCGGTTCCGACCGATGTTACGCTCTGTCCTGTCATCATCGCCCCATACAGGCGAGCGGATCGTTCAATCCTGATCGCACCCGCCGCGCATACGGCAGGCCGTTGACGTGGATGCCGGACAATTGCACCCGGCGCCCTTGCCCTAGCGACTGTGTCCCAAGCGAAGATGGGCTGAGGACCGGAAGAGATTTCCTGCTGCGCGAGGACTGAGCGCCACATGACCTTGCACTACCAGAAGCCCTTCAAAATAGTCCGTATCAAGCACGAGCGTTCCCATATTATCGACACGCGGCGGTTGCCCATCGACTGTGTCGATGAAGACCAGTCCACGATGATCTCCGATGGCGTGAGATTCCAGCGCGTCTGCAGGCCTGATTCCCCTGATCCGAGTCCAAAGCTCCCAGCGGATGAAGTTGCCCGGTACGATCGAGTCGATAATAGGTCCCCCAGTGCAGCGCGATCTTCTTGAGCGAGTCGTAGTCCCACTGATCGAGGCCTCACCCCAGGCGTCGGATATTGGTGCAGGTGCACATTTTCTGGTAGCGAAGGATTCGCACCTTGGCCTGGTGGAGGAGAAATGACCGAGACAGTCCCTCAATCCAATACTCCGTCCAGCGATCCTGCGCATACAACATCTGGTCATACGATTGACCGGTGATTGGGGCTGCAGCGCTCTTAACGACCAGATCTTCGACTCGCTGCACTGTGAGGTCGCCCAATACCCGTTGATCTCCCCAATGGACCAAGACGGGAGATTCACCCCCTGGCTGCATGGCTCCGAGAGTCTGTCCGACTTGCACCGCCGCGCGAACCGCGGGGATCGACACAGCTCCAAGTTGGAGCTGGAACCGTTCGTGTCACCGGCCGGTGATCGACCGTCGTGGCCGTTACCTCAACCGTGCTCAGCAAGCCTGGCTGCAGAGGGCCATACACTTTCAGCTTGAGAATTTGCCCAAGTCCTCCCCGGGCACTGGAGAGGCCGCTCAGAGAATCGTTGAGCATCCTGATTGTCCCCTGGTTCGCTGCATCAAGGAGGATATCGGGACGGTCAGCGGTTCCGACAAACTGCGAGCGCCCGGCTACGTCAAAGAACGAGGGCTCGTTCAATGGATCTCCCTGGCGCTTCACGAATAATCCGGCAATGGCTGTCGGTGTGACACTCGGATCGTGGAACCAACTCATCACGACATCCGCCGCACCGTCGGCCAACTGCTGCGTCACGTTGTCCTCTTTCATGGCGCTGACGCCCAATCCATCTTGACCGGCAAGAAAGAGAGACGTCATACCGGTGATCCCAAGCAGAACAATCAGCATGAGCGCCACGAGAAGCACGTGACCCTTGTCGCACAGATTCTTGAGTTCAGATGCGCGTTGTTCTTTCATCTTCCTGTCCTTACCCACATATTTTTAGAGGAGACACCGTTATGTCCTGAGGCTCATTTCTCGAACTGCGCGAATCCCTCGATCGGACATCGTGACCTCAACCACGACCAGTCTGACCTGCGCCGGTTCTGTCGCAGCCCGCCCGTTTTCATCCCAGTAGGAAAACCGTGCCTCTCTGATATCGCCGACCAGGACGCTCGCGCCGCCATCGACCTGTCGCAAGAACCTCAAAACACCCTGGTCATCGCGACGGCTGTAATAGCGGACATGATTCAGGAGTGAGACAAAGGCTCCCGATGGAATCGCTCTTGTGAGCGGCTGCGTCACCGTGAGCAAGCGCCGTTGTCCATCACGAGCCAGGGTAAGCGTCTCGCAACGCTCGGCCCAACAGACCACAATCGTTTTCCGATCCTCCCACCCTCGCCCGTCTTCGACCGACAGATCCGTTTGGCCGACCGCCGTCGCTGCTGTGACCGTCGTCGAGAGACCTTGCAGATTCGCCGAAAACGCCAGCGAGTCCGAAGCCGCCGCGGTAAGAGAATTGGATCCCGCAAGCCTCAACTCCTGCTCAAGAACTTCTAATCCAAGTCGAAGATCCTGCTGTTGCGCGACCCCACGTTGTTGCTTCATGAACTGTTGCTGGAAGTAGGACAGAGCTTGCAGCGTGACCCCGAAGACGACCAACCCAGCCGCCGTGGCAAACATCAGCTCGATCAGACTGGTACCTGCCTCCGCCCATCCTCTATGGTAGGGGCCTATTGTATGCCGCCTAGTCCGTACCCAGTCTGCTCCGAACGGCGACACCTTATTGACTCCCAACAAACACTGGATTGGCTCGCAGAGTGCCGACTCGTACTTCACGCTGGTTCTCGCCAGCTATGTAGGCTGCGCGAGCCTCTCATCAGGACATGCCCTGAGGCCGACAACGAACCAGAACGGCTCGGCGTCACCGTCCAGATCAGTTGGACGCCATCCTGGTCCCAACTACCGGAGTACACCCCATCACCAGCCAGCACATCGCCGCCTGCTCCATCGTCATGCATAACAAGGTCCGGGACACCATCATGATTCAGATCATCTAGCAAGAGACGATCCCATCGCGCAGCTCGTTTCGCTTCAATTCGAGATTCCGCCATCGCCAGAGCACGCGTCGCCAGTGTCCCAGTTCGAATACTCCGTTCTGCTGCCTGAAACGCTCCCATCGCACCAACCAACCCGGTCAACGTGAGCGCCAGAGCCACAAGCACTTCGGCAAAGCTCACCCCTCCTTCTGCATAAAATAATCGAGCCCCCTTCATGAGATGGACACCCTTCCTGTGATACTCATTGTAAACGTCGTTTCCATACCTTGACTGTCTCGCACACGAATGGTTGTCGGAGTCACTGATCGACCGCTAGGATGAAACAGAAGTTCTGGTCCAGCGGTCGGTTCCTCCACAACGACCCCCTTGTCCGCATACTGATAGACGTGCAGGATGCCCTCGGCATCCGCACGTCGAAGCGTGATCGTACGGCCCTCTTGATCGAATATGACCCGCAGGCGCTCTCGCCTGGCCATCGCGAGTTGTCTGGCAAGCCGGAGCTCCGACGCAATCTCGACGACGACGCTCCGCGCCTGCACCCTTGCGACCAATGTCTGATAACTCGGCCAGGCTAGCGCACACATGAGGCCCATGATCGACAGTACGATGAGGAGTTCTATCAAACTCCAGCCTTGTTCCCGTTTCTGTGATTCTCTCGGCATGGCTCTCACTCACAGAGGAATTCCCCCTACGAGGATGAACGTGGTGTCCAAGACCCGTGCCCACGTTGGTTCACACCAAGATGACTGAATGTGTTGTGAGGAGCTTGAGCGGAATACTTCGCAAGTTCACATGCTTTCGCTTTGTCACAAGAAAACATGGAAATGGAGTCGGCCTATGCACTGGCAGAAAGGGGAAGAAAACTGGAAGAGCGACTCACTATTTAGATACAGGGATTCGCCCGAAGAGATACAAGGAGAGCGTTAGAACGCAGGGGCAAGAAGACCTTGATACCAATCGAGGAGCGGTTGGGCAAAAAACAGGGAGAGGAGAGCTCCCAACACAAGGAAAGGGCCAAAGGGGATATAGTCATCACGCTTGATGATGTGCAGGGCCATCAAGCTGATGCCGATGATAGAACCAGTGAGCGAACCGATCATGATCGTGAGGAGCGCTGGCTTCCAGCCAAGAAACGCACCGATCATCGCCAGCAATTTGATATCCCCACCTCCCATTCCCTCCTTACCGAAGAGATAGGGGCTCGCCCAGGCGAGGAGCCAGAGGATGCCGCCTCCTACGGTGAGGCCGACCACAGAATTGATCACACCCACCGGCAAAACAGTGACTGCGCCTATAAGGCCGACCGCCATTCCCGGCAGCGTAATGACATTGGGGATCATCTTATGGGTGAGGTCCGTTCCCGTCACCACCACCAACGCGGAAAACAACAGGGCATAGAGGGCAGCCGTCCAGGTTGGACCGAAGTACCATAGAATGGTCAGATAGCCGAGGGCATTGGTGGCTTCGACGAGGGGGTAACGTATCGAAATTGGGACGCGGCAAGCCCGGCAGCGCCCACCAAGCCACATATAGCTCAATAGAGGAATATTGTCGTAGAACGCGATTGGATGAGCACACGAGGGGCAATGGGAACCAGGCCAGGCAATCGATTCGCCGCGGGGCAGTCTGAAGATGCAGACGTTGAGAAAGCTGCCGATCACCGCACCGAGGGTTCCGACTGCAAGATAATGAAACCATTCATGCATAATCGACTCGGAATCCGGCTCCAGCTCGGTACAGCCTGGTCGCCCTGTATGCCAAATGAAATAAATTAGGTAGCTTCACTGGAACCGACTTCCTCTAGTTTACTTATGACCGGAGAGTTCTTATAATCGCTGCCTGCTGGACGAGGGTTTGTTCTTGGCATTACTCCATCACGGGAAATTATACCGTACTACTTTATTCGTTAAAGGAGAACCAAATAATGGCACGGACTGCAAAGACGAAAACCAAACCTTCCCTGGCCAATCTGACCCCCACCCCGCAAGAAGCGACCTGAATCGCTCACCAGCCGGGAGAAAGAGATTCTTGAACTGATTTGGGCCGGGTTCAAAAACAAAGAGATCGGTCAACGACTCAAGATCAGCGTCAAGACCGTCGAGGCGCATCGGGCCAACATGATGAAAAAGATGCGCGTGTCGAACACGGCTCAGCTGCTCAAAACTGCGATCCAAGACGGGACAATCAAGATTCGGTAAGGCTTCGCCGCCGGCACGACTCCTTGCGACGCTGACGGACTACTTCGAACAGTGTGACAGCGGCTGCAGCTGAGACATTCAGCGACTGTACGCGGCCCTGCATCGGAATCCTGATGCGGTCGTCGCACTCCCTCAACACACCAGGACGAATACCTTCACCCTCCCCTCCAAGCACCAGCGCAATCGGCCCGGTCATGTCGATGTCGGTATGGAGCTTCGCCGCTTGGGGGTCCACGCCGTAAACCCATAGGCCGGCCTTTTTGAGATCCTGAATCAGACGAATCAGATTGCCCACACGCCCGACGGAGATGTGATCGAGCGCGCCGGCTGATACTTTCGCCACCACTGATGTCAGACCGACTGCGCGGCGTTCCGGTATGAACACTCCATGGACACCAGCCGCTTCGGCTGTCCGCAAGACCGCACCTAAGTTATGCGGATCTTCGACCCCGTCAAGGAGCACAAGAAATGGCTTCTCACCTCGCGTCTTCGCTCGATCGAGAATCTGCTCCGCCGTGTCGTAGGATTTCGCGGCGATGAGCGCGATCACTCCCTGGTGGTTCCACCAGGCACCAATCGGTCGAAGGCAGGCGGAGGTTCGATGTGAACGGGGACTCGCTGCGCCTTCGCCAGCTGCGCGAGATCGGAAAATTGCCGGTCGGCCCGCAGTAAGAGCAGCCGCTGCAGCGGACGCGAGCCGGCGCGTAGGGCTTCGCGCACGGCATGCAGCCCGTAGATCAGTTCCGGTTGACTATCGCTTCCACCGGCTGGTACCGTCGGGCTTGTCCTCGATGACAATGCCGTGGGACGCGAGGAACTGACGAATCTCATCGGCCTTCTTGAAGTCTTTCTGTTTTCTGGCTTCATTTCGCTCCGCGAGTTTCTGCGTCAACATTGGTGTCGGACAGACTGTCTTTGACTCCGGCACGCGCTTCATCTTGAACAGATATAATATCGGATACTTGAATTCTCACTGGATTGAACCGCCAAGTGTCCAACTGAAACAAACCCAAGACATCTACCAAACTCCCGAAATGCCTCACGGGCCTGTTGACGACATTCAGAAGAGAGTCCCCGTTCAAGAAGCTTATTTACGTTCCCCCGTAGATTCTGAATCACCGCGAGTGCCATCGACGTATTGAAATCATCGTCCAGTGGTTGGCTATAGGCCACTCTGGCACGGTCGACTGTCGATACAAGCTCGCTGTCGCACGTTGTTCGCTGTTCAGGCTCTCTCAATCGCTGAAACAAATCATAGAACCCATCCAGTGCGTTCTTCGCTTCCTGCAAACTTCGGTCGGAAAAATCCAACGGGCTGCGATAATGAGTGCCGAGCAAGAAATAGCGCAACATTTCTCCAGTTTCTGCCTCAGGCCATTCCGACTTTTCAAAAATCTCCCGAATCGTAAAGAAGTTCCCCAGCGATTTGGACATCTTCTCCTGATTGATCTGCACGAAACCGTTGTGAATCCAGTAGCGCGCAAATTCTTTTCCCGTCGCCCCACATGACTGCGCGATTTCATTCTCGTGATGAGGGAAAATCAAATCCATCCCTCCGCCGTGAATGTCGAATGTTTCACCGAGATGTTTCATGGACATCGCCGAGCATTCGATGTGCCAGCCGGGACGCCCTGGACCCCAGGGACTCTCCCATGATGGCTCGCCTGGCTTGCTGCTCTTCCAAAGCGCAAAATCCATCGGATGGCGCTTTCGTTCATCCACGTCCACACGTGCGCCTGCCTGCATGTCGTCCAACCGCCGCTTTGAGAGACGCCCATATGCAGAATACTTGGCCACTTCAAAATACACGTCTCCATCGACTTGATAAGCCAATCCCTTCTTCACCAAGGTCTCGGTCAAACGAATGATGTCGGTCATGTGTTCTGTGGCCTTGGGCTCGATGGAAGCTTGGCGAATGCCCAGTCTCCCCATATCTTCGTAGTAGGCTTGGATATACTTCGCCGTGATCGTGTCGCAGCTCACGCCCTGCTCATTGGCCCGCTTGATGATCTTGTCATCCACGTCGGTGAAGTTCTTGACGAATTCAACCTTATAGTCGCTGAATTCCAGATAGCGCCGGATCACATCGAACACGAGCGCACTGCGCGCATGGCCGATATGGCAGTAGTCGTAGACGGTCACGCCGCAGACATACATCCGAACGGTCTTCGGCTGGAGCGAGTGGAACGGCTCCTTTTGCCCTGTGAGCGTGTTGTAGATCGAGAGCATGGGCTGGATTATAACTCCGGAGTGATGCGGCGCCTCGGCCAATGGGACCAGAGAAAATAGCCCACGGCAAGCGCCAGGCAGACGCCAATCACGATATCGAACTGATGGAAATAGTCTCTCAGGTGCTCCCACTGCTCTCCCATTTTCACGCCGATGTAGGCCAGAAGATAACACCAGGGCAATGCACCGAGAAACGTGTAGAGCATGAACCGATAAATATTCACTCTGGCGATGCCGGCCGGCAACGAGATGAAGGTCCGGACGACCGGAAGCATCCGGCTGAAAAATACCGCTGCATCGCCATATTTCGCGAACCATCGATCCGCCATCTCGATGTCTTTTCTCGACACCAGCACATAGGGTCCGTATCGCTCGACGAAAGGCCGGCCTCCCCACACGCCGGCGTAGTAGGCCACAACCGACCCAGCGACGTTCCCGAGAGCGCCGGCCAATGTCACACCCAGCATCGTGAACTGCCCCGTCGTCACAAGATATCCGGAAAAGGGCATGATGATTTCGCTGGGCAAGGGAATGCAGGCGCTCTCAATGGCCATGGTGATAAAAATACCGGTGTACCCGAATGTCGAGATCGTCGACACAACAAACCGGCTAAGCTCTGTAATAATCGCTTCGATCAGATTTCCCACACCACTCTAGCTCCGCTGTTTGCCCTTTGGTTTCGACGGCGCAGCCACCCGACGTGCATTCGGTCGACGTACCGTTTCCCATTTCCGGAAACGATCCAACACCCCATGATTCGTCGTATCGAGGTGAATGGGGGTGAGCGAAACCGCCCCTTGCTCAAGCGCCTCATGGTCGGCATCCTTGCTTCGGCTCCACGATATACGGGTCCCGGCAATCCAATAGTAGGTCCGGCCATGCGGATCGACCTTTTCAATGATCGGATTGTCGAAACGCCTGCGGCTCAGACAGGTGACTCGAACTCCGGTGATAGACCCGAACGGACGGTTCGGAATATTCAAATTCACGAGCGTTTCGTCCGGCAAACCTTCTTTCAGAATCAAGCGAGCGATACGAACGGCATACCGAGCCCCGGCGTCGAAATAAAATTGTTTCTGCCCCTCTTGTGACACAGCCATAGAGGGGACACCGAGGATCGTCCCTTCCATCGCTGCCGAGACCGTTCCGGAATACAACACATCGTCGCCGAGATTCACGCCTTTATTGATTCCTGACACGAGGAGATCAGGCGGCGCAGGCAGAAGCTTCAACACGGCAAGATTCACACAATCGACCGGCGTTCCGTTGACCGCGTAGATCTGTGTTCCGACCTGATGCACTCGCAACGGTTTATGAAGCGTCACGGCATGCGCCACGGCAGTCCGCTCGCGATCCGGCGCGACGACCCACACGTCTCCCACTCGCGACAAGGCCTTGGCGAGCGCCGTCAAACCAGGCGAGTGAATCCCATCATCGTTGGTGACCAGAATGCGCATAGGTTCGTCTGGAAAAAAAAGCTGCCCGCGGCAGCTCTCTGTTTCAGTGCTGAGTGTTGAGAATCGAGAACCCGACTATCCTATTCGTCTCAGTCCTCAGCACTCATCGCTCAACACGATATATGATATTTTGGTCGGGGCGAGCCGATTTGAACGGCCGACCACTCGCACCCCAAGCGAGTACGCTACCGGGCTGCGCCACGCCCCGACGGGCTCTATTTACTTCTACCGTCTACCGCATTGTCCACCGGAGGCTGCTGGAATGCAACCGGCTCGAAGGAGACGAGACGAACCGTCGTCAGTCGGAATGCGACTCCATAATTTTGAGAATCGCCTGGAGATTCCCTCGTAGTTTCTGCGCAAGTTCTTTGGGGCGCACCCGTTGACTTGCCACCCGGCCTCGCCTGGCCCAATATCGTTTGACGCCCGCGAGCGTATGTCCCTCTTCGTAGAGCATCCGCTTAATCTCCAACACCGTTTCGACTTCTCGTTTGACATAGAGCCGCTGATTCCCACGACTTTTCTTGGGCTTGAGAAATGGGAACTCCGATTCCCAGAATCGCAACACGTAAGCCGGCAGCTTGGCAATCTGACTGACTTCGCCGATTTTATAAAAAACCTTGCTGCCCAGCCTGGGCTCGTTTCCCATGACCGGTCCTCGTGGCGGGATGAGTTACGGTGAGTGAACGCGGCTATGAATTGACGTAGACGTTAACATAGCCGTGTTCTCCGTAGGTTATGAGATTTAACTAACAAAGTGTCTCTTTACCTGTGTAATGCTTCACACCTAAAAACTGAAAGGAGTAGATCATGTTCTTTCATCCGATTTCAAGCCCTAGATTACTAATAGACTCTTGGTTCTAATGGGACTAACATCAATCCCTGCGGTCGAATCCACCATCAACCCAAGGAGGGTATCATGGAAATCGCCCTTATCCCAGGCCTCTTCGTCGGCATCTTCGCAGCGGGGGCGGCTCTGATTTTGTGGTTTCCCTATGACAGAACCAAGGATAGTCGCTTAAGCGTTAGACGGAGGAGAGAATTTCTTCCGCTCTGTTGACCTGGAGACGTTCATTTCCCTCTAGAGTCGGTCCATGTATGGACGCCCCGTCTCTGTTGGAACGCTATATCACCATTCTGTTCATACCGGTGATCGGGCTGGCGATTGTACTTCTCCCATTTATCGCCTTTGCACTCTACACGTGGTGGTCACAGCGGCGGCGGCGATAGGCTGGTGTCCGATGATCCCGCTCAAGCGTTGCGTCTGACGGTACTGCGCCATCTGTTGAAACCTTGGTGAGTGTTTCTTGTAGTGGCACGCTTGGCAATACCACTCGGCGTCGAGAGGCTTCCGGCTGGTCCAGCAGAAATAGTCAAACTCGAAGGATGTGCAGGTCTACGGCTGTTACCGTTGGTCCCCCTTCGGGTGAACGGAGATAGTTCCGCCGGTTCTTGCGCAGTCGATATTCTCTGTACCCCGCCGAAACTGCCACCAATCTGCTTCAACTGTCACCGGATCGTGAGGCTAACAGCAGCGAGTTTCTCGGGGAAAGCCTCGACAATGCCGAAGACAACGGCCCAAGCAATCGGAACGGCAACAACGGTTCCTATGACGGCAATCACAAAGCATGCTCCGACAAGCGCGCGTAGACGAGTCATATGACGCCTCCTTGCAATTCAGCCTGTGAAAGTCTGCTCTGCTGAGAAGATTAGCGCAGGAGGTGTGGGGCAAAAGACCTGAAGGGAGTACTTCGGAGGAGGGATAGAGCCTTGGAGCTGGCGACCCTAGGGAAGCGATGCAGGGGAAATGTCACACGCTAGCAGCAGTTAGATTTTTATAAGGCAACACTACGTCAGGAGGTTAAAAAGTGTCAATTCGCTGGGAACTTCACGGCTTCAAGAACAGGAGGGGACGGCGAGTGCTGTTCCCTTCGGAGTGTCTTAGTACTTTCCCCACGAGAAATACTCCCCTGGGACTTACCTCTCATCCTACCAGCTACATCGTCCGTGACAAGGCGCTGGTTAGTCCTTTTAGTGGTGTTGCTTGTCATCTGATAACTGTCGACCATGAAACCTTTACTTGGTATCGTTCTTCTGATGATTTCGTCGCGGTGAACATATGCGAGCGCGGACGATCTGGCGTGTCGGTCAATTCAAACCCTTTGAATTGGCCGATGAGATATACTCGAATAACTTCCAGGTTCGCTTCGATGTGGGCTTCGTCTTCGTTGCTCATAAGGTCGTCCCTCCTTGATAGTTCAGTATCACACGATTGGAACTTTACGAATTCAAGAACCGCAGGGTGATGGCGTGGTGTTTCAGATCCCTTCGAGTCCAAGCCTGGCGATGCCGGAAGCAGTAATTGAAACCGTCATGTCTGAATCCGTGCCCCTATCAATGAATTTCCATTGGATCAACTCATGTAAGACGGCTTGTATTTCCGCAGTACGGTTGGGGTCGAAGTGAACGTAGAGCATATCGTATGGTTGTGGACCATGTTCTTTTAGATATGCCAGTACTTCTCGTTGAAACTCACGGCTCCGATTAAACGTCTGGTCTGGTTTCTGGGGCTCGATTCGTGCCATGACCCAGGCCTCCTCTCACGTTATAGACAAGGCAGTTGGATCTTCTCCAGGGCCTCACTCAATTCCTCCACAGAGTACTTCAGCCTCCCCAGGTACACCCGATCTTCAACACTCTTGCCAATGCTATGCCCAAAGAGTCGTCGCATACGGGAGTAGTGAACCTCCGCACGTTCCAGCTTCACGGCTACAGTATGTCGTACACTGTGGAGCGTGACAGCTGGTCTCTTGATCTTCAACTTCGTTCAGCGTGATACGCTTCCAGGCATTCTCCAATGGACAGCCCCTGGGCGAAGGGCCAGCGTTGGCCGTTCCGTGGGCGAGCGGCATCCGCACAGGCCTTCCTGGTTGCCTCATCATCGGAGGAGCAAGACCGTTCTAATGTAGTGCTACGAGAGGCTATTTGCTGGAGTTTGTTCTTCACTACGAGGGAGTTTAGCACACCGGCTCACGTCTGAAGTTGTTCCGATGAAAGGCTGCGAAGAGGCTCTAGAAGCTGGTCTGCTGGCTCTTGACTAGCTGTTGACGTATTTCTTAAACACTTGACTCGGACGAAAGGTCACCACACGACGAGGCGTGATTCCTATTTCTTCTCCGGTTCGAGGGTTCCGGCCCTTCCGTGCCCCTTTGCTGCGCACCACAAAATTTCCGAATCCTGCAATCTTGACCGACTCTCCCTTATGCAATACATCTTTCAACATGTTCAACACGAGTTCGACGATATCCGCGGCTTCATTTTTCGAAATGCCGACCTGCTTATAAATTTCGTTCGCGATATCTGCCTTTCGCATGCTTTCCCCTCCGACACCCGTGCAAACTTCTTGAATGATCGCCCGTGAACTTTCTACGAACGATTAGCAGTTTCGCCATAAGTTACGTGAGGTTATAAGACCTGTCAAGAAGAAAGATGCCGAATCGCATGCCATACTCATTCGCCTTTGGCAAGCAGTTTGTATTCGATACTGTCCGCCAGCGCCTGCCAGCTGGCTTCCATGATGTTCTCAGACACGCCGACGGTACCCCATTTATCCTTATGGTCGCCTGATTCGATCAACACCCGGACCTTGGACTCCGTCCCACGGTTGGCCGACAGGACTCGCACTTTGTAGTCGAGCAATTTGACTTCTCGTAGTTGGGGATAGAACTTTTCCAACGCTTTACGCAACGCATGGTCAAGCGCATTCACCGGGCCTGCTCCGACTGCGGCCGCCTGTTCCACCACTTCGCCTACCTTTACCATCACCGTGGCTTTCGACGACGAAGCGCCATGGTCTTGTTTCTTCTCGACAATCACCCGAAATCCCAGGAGTTGGAAGGATGGCCTATGCGTCCCCATCGCTTTTCTCATGAGCAGCTCGAAGGAGCCTTCCGCTGCCTCAAATTGGTAGCCCTCGCTTTCACGCTCCTTCAAGGTATCGATCAGTTCCCGCACCTTGGCATCGCTTTTGTCTAATTTGATTCCGTAGGCCTCCACCTTCTCCAGCAACCCGCTCCGACCCGCCGCATCCGATACCAACATCCGCTGACGATTGCCGACTAAGCTGGGCATCACATGTTCATATGTCACGGGGTTCTTCAGCACCGCATGGATGTGGACCCCTCCCTTATGGGCAAACGCTGAATCTCCCACATAGGGCTGATGCGTATTGGGCATGAGGTTCGCGATCTCGGTGACAAACCCGGACACCTGTTTGAGATGGCTCAACCGGTCTTTCAACACCGGACGTTTCATCTTCAGTTCAAGATTGGGAATAATTGAACAGAGATTGGCATTGCCGCACCGTTCACCGATCCCGTTTATCGTCCCTTGCACTTGCACTACGCCGGTTTCGATCGCCACCAGCGAATTCGCGACGGCCATTTCGCAATCGTTGTGGGCATGAATTCCCAAGGGTACCGAACACTCCCGCCGAACGACCTGGCAGATCTCTTTGACTTCCCAGGGCATCGACCCACCGTTGGTGTCGCAGAGAATTACTCGCTCGGCCCCGGCCGCCACCGCGTGACGAATGGTTTCCAGCGCATAGTCCGGATTCGTCTTGTATCCGTCAAAGAAATGCTCTCGCATCGTAGAATACCCTCCGGCCTTTCGAGCGGAGATGGGCCACGGAATCGCTGATGAGTTCGAGATTCTTCGCAAGGGAAATGCCCAACGCATCTGTGACATGCAGGGACCAACTTTTCCCGAACAGCGTGATGATCGTGGTCTCCGCCTCCAACAACGCCAGGATATTTGGATCCTTTTGCACGGTGTTGCTTGATTTTCTCGTCGCCCCGAACGCCACCACCGTCGCCGTCTTCAACGGAACGATCTTGATCATCCGAAAGAACTCGATGTCTTTTTGGGATTGGCCCCGGGCCATCCACCCTCAATGAACTGCACGCCCAACCCATCCAGCTGTTGGGCGACCCGAACTTTGTCTTCCGCCGAGAAGGTCACATCCTCGGCCTGGGCTCCGTCCCGTAAGGTCGTATCATAGATTTCCAGCGCGACTGGACGCCCGGCAGGCGGAGGTCCGCCGGACGGCGCCGAGCCGATTGGCTTGCGGTGCGAAGATCGTGGCGGTGAAGATTTTCTAGCCATAGGGGAAACGATACCAGGAGCAGGGCGAGCCTGTCGAGACTCACCTCGCCGAAACCTTCTACTTCGAGCTTCGGTCTCCTGCCGGCGACTGATCCAACCCAAATGCAGTATGGAGCGCGCGCATCGCGAGTTCGACATACTTTTCGTCGATGACACAGGAGATTTTGATCTCCGACGTGCTGATCATGAGGATATTCACGCCTTCCTGCAGACAACACTTCGAACATCTTGGCGGCGACTCCTGAATGGGATCGCATTCCGACACCGACCAGCGAGACCTTCGCGATCGCTTCAGTCACGGCCACCGACTTGGCAGCAATACCTTTCGCCACATCCTGAATCAGCGGTAGGGCTTTCTTAATGTCTGCCCGCGGAATCGTAAAGGAAATATCCGTCAGGCCGGACTGACTCATATTCTGGATGATCATATCGACATTGATGTTGGCCTGAGCCACCGGCCCAAAAAGTTTGGATGCCACACCTGGTTTGTCCGGCACGCCCACGATCGTGATCTTCGCCTGATTCCGATCGCCGGTGACTCCCGATACCGCAACCGCTTCCATATCCTCATCTTCGCGCGTCACAAGCGTCCCCTTTCCTTCTTTGAAGCTGGAGTTCACTTCCACCGGCACATTGAACTTCGCAGCAAATTCGACGGAGCGGCTCTGCAACACTTTGGCGCCCAGACTGGCCATTTCTAACATTTCCTCATAGGCGATCTTATCGATTCGTCGAGCCGCCGGGACAATGTTGGGGTCCGACGTGTAGACACCGTCGACGTCGGTAAAAATGATGCACCGATCAGCCTTCAGCGCCGCCGCCAGCGCGACAGCTGTGAGATCTGACCCTCCGCGCCCCAAGGTCGTGACGTCCGACTGCTCGTTGATCCCTTGAAAACCGGCGACGACTGGGATGACCCCTTTGAGCAGCGCCTCGCGGATTCGCTCGGCGCTCACTCGGGTAATACGCGCGTTCGTATGGGCACTGTCGGTCATGATCCCGACCTGGCGTCCTGTAAAGGATTGGGCATCGAGTCCCCGAGCCCGCAAGGCCATCGCCAACAAGGCGATGGTCACCCGCTCTCCGGTCGACAGGAGCATATCGAGCTCCCGATCGTCCGGTAGCGGCATGATTTCATGTGCCAACCGAAGCAAGCGATCCGTCTCTCCGCTCATCGCGGACAGGACAACCACGACGCGATGGCCATCCTTGTGAGCCTTCTCGACGCGGTCCGCCACACGGTGGATCCGCTCGACCGTGCCCACGGACGTACCCCCATATTTCTGGACTATCAGTGCCACAATCGTCAGGATCCTTTTGCAAACAACCGCACGACGAATTTCGTCGCATCACGAGGAGGCACAGTCGAGGCCCGAGCGTCATCCTCGGTAAATCTCCGTCCAGCCACGGCAGCGACTGCTGCCACACTATCACGATAGGCGAAGAACCCGGGAGCTTCCGCCGCCTGGGCATGATGCACGTTGCCCAAATCACAGAAGGCCGCGATGCGATGAGCGCCCAATTTGGCTAGTCCCTCGAGAAGCGGCCCTACCAGTTCGCGATCGACCGCCTCGATGCCCTTCACCTTGGCCGGAACATCCGATCCGTAGACGACCTCGTCCGGCAACTCCACATGCACGTATGCAAAATCCTTTTTCTTCAATTCTTCCAATGTCACCGCCGCTTGGGTGCGAAGATCCGCGCCGGCCAGTCTCGCGCCATCCACGGCTTCGAGCCCGGCCATGATGCCGAGTCCGCGATGGACATCGCTCTGTGAGATCACCACCCCGAACATCTTCAATCGCTCTGAGAGGCTTGGCCAGGGAATGGCCCGACCTTGGCCCCAGAGCCAGAGACAATTGGCCGGTTTCTGCCCAGCCTCCTGACGTTCATCGTTGAGGGAATGATCGCGCAAGATCTGGAAACGAGGCGTCCATAAGTTTCCAAAGAATGTCGGATCCGTCTCCCGTCGGCAATGCGTCGGCGATCGATCGACCGACCAGTAGTTGTGGATCCGTACAGATCGCTCGCGACTTCCCATTAACCCACACCATGAGATGCCGGTGGCCTAACCCGGGATAGAACTGAATCATCTCCGACCCGAGCTGTTCATTGATCGCCTCGATCAATTCTCGGGCTTCTTCCGTCGAAATCAGGCCGGCGGTCGCATCATCCATCACCACGTGCGGTCCGAGCTTCTTAATCTCGTTCAATCCGCCCTTACTCCCGGACTGGGCGTCTGCCCGCAGCGTGACCATCGTACAACGATAGACCACATCGTGCTCACCAACGGCGACCCCCAGACTAGCCGCTTCGAGCGGACCGGGACCCTGATAGTATTTCTTGGGATCGTATCCGAGGATGGCGGTTCCCATCAGACCGCTCCCCTGTCGCACACTTTCCAGCGCCGCGGCCAGGAGCCCAAGCTCTCCACCTTGCGCAAGGCGATCCAGAGTGAGGAGTCGAAGCCGCTTGAAGAGGAGTCCGTCCGCCCAATTCCTTCCGGGGATGGTCAGCTATCCCATCGGCATGGAGAATCACATGTTTCATCGAAGCCCTGCTCGCATAGTGTCTACACCCTTAACAGACGAGCGACATCCTCCCGCGTCGCTCTAACGGTTTTCGGTTGGGCCGATACGCTGATGGCAGTGTCGGCATCTTTCAATCCATGGCCGGTCAAGGTGCAGACCACGATCTCGGCTTCACGCAATTTGCCTTGCTGGCTCAACTTTATGACGCCGGCAACCGATGCCGCGGACGCCGGCTCACAGAAGACTCCTTCCGTCGCCGCTACCATCCTATATGCCTCAAGAATCTCTTCATCCGTCACCGAATCGATGGCTCCCGAAGATTCCTTCACGGCATTTGAAGCCGCTTCCCAGCTGGCCGGATTGCCGATCCGAATCGCCGAGGCGACCGTCTGCGGATTCTCCACGATGCGCCCAAGCACGATGGGCGCAGCACCGGCCGCCTGAAACCCGACCATGCGAGGCAGCCTTGTGGTTTGATTGGCTGCACGGTATTCCTGATACCCCTTCCAGTAGGCGGTAATGTTGCCGGCGTTCCCGACCGGCAACGCATGAACAGTTGGCGCATCGCCGAGCTGATCGCAGACCTCCATCGCGGCGGTCTTCTGCCCCTCGATCCGATAGGGGTTGATCGAGTTGACCAGCTCGATGTGGCAGGTTGTCGACAGTTCTTTTGACGATGGTCAGAGCCTGATCGAAGTTTCCTTCAATCTGGATCACCGTGGCTTGATGCATCATGGCCTGGGACAGTTTACCCATCGCAATTTTCCCGGCAGGAATCAACACATAGACCGCGAGTCCAGCCCGCGCACCATAGGCTGCAGCGGAAGCAGAGGTATTCCCCGTGGAGGCACAGATCACGGCCTTGGCACCGGACTCGACGGCCTTTGAGATGGCCATCGTCATGCCGCGATCCTTAAATGATCCTGTCGGATTCATGCCTTCGAATTTGAGATAGAGGTCGACACCGGGAGCGATCCGATTGGCCAACCGCGTCGCTCTGATGAGTGGAGTGTTGCCTTCGCCGAGCGTCACCACGGGAGTACGGTCGCTCACCGGCAGAAACTTCCGATATTCTTCGATCACACCACGCCAGCGATTCATCGCATTCATTCGTCCTTGCCCTCGACCCTGATCAAGGTGGTGGGCTCGGAGATGAAGGCCATGCGATCGATCGCGCGCAATGCCGATTGGACGTCGCGCTCCGTGGCGGTATGGGTCTTGATCACGACTGGAACCGTCTGTCCTTCGCGCCGTCCCTGTTGGAGGACGGATGAGATACTGATACCGCACCGGCCTAGTTCCCCGGCGATCTGCGATAAGACGCCGGGTCGGTCCAACACCATAAATCTGAGGTAATAGAGCGAGCTGATTTCTTCCATCGTCCGCATCCGAATCGGACGACGCTGGTCCTGCTGATACGAAGCGGGCGGCACTCGCCCAACCGCCCCTTTCAACAGATTCCGCGCGATGGCGATGAGATCGCCGACCACCGCACTGCCGGTCGGCATGGACCCCGCGCCCCGGCCATACAGCACCACGTCACCCACGGCATCACCGACAAGTTGAATCGCATTGTAGACGCCTTCGACTTGGGCGATTGGCGATGAGGACGGCAACATCGTGGGATGCACTCGGGCTTCGACCTCGTTGCCAACCAGCTTGGCAATGCCCAGCAGCTTGATCGTACAACCGAACTCTTTGGCGTATGCGATATCGAGCGGCGTAATGTGGGTGATTCCCTCGGTATAGACATCTTTGACATTGACCGGTGTTCCATAGGCCAGCGCCACCAGGATCGCCAGCTTGTGCGCCGAATCAATACCCGCCACATCGAATGTCGGATCCGCTTCGGCATAACCGGCCTGCTTCGCTTCGTCGAGTACCGTCTCAAAACTCTGACCCTCCTGAGTCATGCGCGAGAGAATGTAATTGGCCGTCCCGTTGATAATCCCATAAATGGATTGGATGGTGTTGGCCGCCAGCCCTTCCCTCAATGCCTGGATGACGGGAATCCCTCCGCCCACGCTCGCTTCGAATCCTAAGTCGACACCTGCGCGGGAAGCCGCGGCGAATATTTCTTCTCCGTGTAATGCGAGCAAGGCCTTATTGGCGGTGACGACATGTTTGCCTGCTGCAATGGCCTCCAGAATGATGCGTTTGGCAACATCGCAGCCTCCTATCAACTCCACGACGATATCGATCGCCGGATCGGCGAGAATCTGTTTCGCATCGGTCGTGAGGAGGCCGGGCGGCAAGGTAAGACCGCGGTCGCGGGTCACATCGAGATCCGCAATCCGAACGATCTCGATCGGCACACCGACCCGGCGGCCGATCAAGGCGGCATTCTCTATGAGAATCTTTGCGACGCCCGTCCCGACCGTTCCGAACCCAATGATGCCGACGCCCACGCGCGAAATCATAGGTCCGTCCCCTCAAGCTTCAGGGTCTTGCGGATACCTCGCACAGCCTGTCTCGTACGATGTTCGTTTTCGACAAGGCCGAACCGCACATATTCGTCCCCGCCTTCACCGAACCCGATTCCGGGAGACACGGCCACTTTCGCCTCGCGGAGCAGAAGCTTCGAAAACTCCAACGACCCCATAGACCGATAGGGCAGCGGAATCCTGGCCCAGACGAACATGGTGGCCATAGGTTTGCTCTACATGCCATCCGATGCGATTCAGTCCACTCACCAACACATCACGACGCTTCTGGTAGCGCAGTACCGTCTCCTTCACACAATCTTGCGGTCCATTGAGGGCAATGACGCTGGCAATCTGCAATGGTTGGAATATTCCGTAATCGAGGTAACTCTTGATCTTGGCCAACGCTCCAACGATCTCGCGATTACCACAACAAAAGCCCACGCGCCAACCTGGCATGTTGTAGGCCTTGGAAGGGTATAGAACTCGACACCGACATCCTTGGCCCCGGGAACCTGCAGAAAGCTCGGCGCCTTATATCCGTCGAACACCAAATCTGCGTAGGCCAGGTCGTGAATGACAATCACGTGATGTTCTTTGGCAAAGGCGACGATCTTCTTAAAAACCCGAGATCCGCCACAGCAGTGGTGGGATTATGCGGAAAATTGATGACCAAGATCTTGGGTCTCGGGAAAGTCTGGCGATAGACCCGCTGCAAATCGTCGAAGAAGTCACTGTCCGGGCGCAGCTCGATGCCGCGGACTTCTCCTCCCGCAATAATGAAACTGTACATGTGAATGGGATAGGTCGGCGTCGGCGTCAGCACGACGTCACCTGGTCCGATCAAGGCCAGCGCCAGATGCGCCAACCCTTCTTTGGAACCAATCGTGACGATGGTTTCGGTCTCAGGATCCAGATCGACATCGTAATTCCGCTTGTACCAACCCGCGATCGCATGCCGCAGTTTCGTAATCCCTCGCGAGGCCGAATAACGATGATTTTTCCCCTTCCGCGCCGCCTCGATCATCTTCTCGACGATGTGGCTCGGCGTCGGCTGGTCAGGATTTCCCATTCCAAAATCGATAATGTCTTCGCCCTGCTGACGAGCCTCGAGTTTGAGACTCTGCACCTGGGCAAACACATACGGTGGTAGTCGTTTGATGCGATAAAATCCGTCGCCTAATCCCATGAGGTCCCCTGTCCGTCATCCTCACACGCGCGAACGCATCGAGTGATCGCGCTCCGCTGCATCAGGGGCCTATTCTAATGGCGCGGAGCATATCGAGTCAAATTATGTCGTGATTCTGTGGGGTTCGGTATCCCGGCCCTTTGGATTGGTTAGGACATCGGCCTCCAATTCCGCCTTCCGGTCCTTGCCCCGCCCTGTTGATTTCTGTTACAACTGCAACACCTTTCGCTCTCATCACACAAATTAGTTTTTCCTTCCTCCACATAGCAGAACGGAGGGTCCGTGCCACGACTTGGGGTGAACATCGACCATGTGGCGACCTTACGGCAGGCCCGTGGTGGAACCGACCCGGACCCCCTTGCCGCCGCCGTGTTGGTCGAATTGGCCGGGGCCGACGGTATTGTCGTCCACCTCAGAGAGGACCGGCGCCATATTCAAGACCGCGATCTTCACCTCTTGCGGGAACTCATCCGCACCAAGCTCGATCTGGAGATGGCCGCCGATGAGACGATGGCCAAGATTGCCCTCACCATAAAGCCGGACATGGTGACGCTCGTCCCGGAAAAGCGTCAGGAACTCACAACTGAAGGTGGGCCTCGACGTGGCCGGCCACAGAGATCGTATCCAGCAGATCGTGGCCCTGCTCCAGGATGGCGGCATTCCTGTCAGCCTCTTCATCGAACCGGATTTGGCGCAGGTCAAAGCCGCGCACAGAGTCTCAGCCGATTTTGTCGAGCTCCATACCGGTCGGTATGCGAATGCCCGGCGCTCGAAAGAAGCCGACGCGGAAGTAGAGGCCATTACGCAGGCCGCGAAGCTCTCCTACAAACTTGGAATGGGCGTCAATGCCGGACACGGATTGGACTATCGCAACGTGATGCGGTTGACACACATTCCGGAAATCGTCGAATACAATATCGGTCACAGCATCATAGCCCGGGCAGTTCTCGTCGGCCTCGACCAGGCCGTGAGGGAGATGAAAGCGTTACTGAGTTGAACCATCGCGCCGGTGGGCACCCTGCGTTCCTCCATGGACAACGCGATTCGCCTTTGTCATGACATTGCACCGTAGACAACAGCTTTCTTTCCCTGCCACGCTCACCCGGCTCCTCATGCGGTATCGATCCCACACGCAAGGCGACCGATGAAGATCGTGACCGGAACCGAGATGCAGACACTCGATCACCGCACCATCACCGAGGCGCATATCCCCAGTACTGTCTTGATGGAGCGGGCCGGCGAGGGAATTGTCAGGCATCTGGAGGAGCACTGTGGACCGGTACGAGGCAAGACCATTACCATCCTCTGCGGAAAAGGAAACAATGGAGGAGATGGGTTGGTTGTGGCTCGACTGCTACACCGCCGGCGTGCTCGGATTCACGTCATGCTCCTCACACCGATCACCGACCTGAGTCGCGATTCAGCAGCCATGTATCGTCGACTCGTTCGGGTTGCGGGGCGAGCAGTCGATCGATCGATTCCGGTCTGCCGATCAGGCGCGGCCCCTCCTCACCTCCAGCGATATCCTCGTCGATGCCCTCCTTGGTACCGGATTGTCCTCCGTCGTGACCGGAACCTATGGTGAGGCCATCGATCTCATCAATAGCGCCGAGGAAACCAGTCATCGCAGTTGATATCCCGTCGGGTCTCCATGCCGATACCGGCGCCATCCTAGGGCGAGCGATCCGCGCCACGTTGACCGTCACATGTGGTCTTCCGAAACTCGGCCTCTATGTTGGTGCGGGGATAGATCAGGCCGGCGCAATCCGCGTTGTCGATATCGGCATTCCACCAGCCTATGTGGAGGCCATCGAGAGCCGGACTCTGCTCCTGACAAGCGACAGCGCATTTCAATCTCTACCGGAGCGCCTGCCCTCCTCCCATAAGGGAACGTATGGCCATGCAGGGATTATTGCAGGGTCTGTGGGGAAAACCGGTGCGGCGGCGTTGGCGGCCCGGGCGGCTCTCCGCACTGGAGCCGGCCTGGTGACTGTGGCCACCCCGAGCAGCGTCAACGATGTGCTGGAAGCCAAGTTACTGGAAGCGATGACGATGCCTCTCCCGGAAACGAAGGCGCGCACACTGGCCCGCTCGGGGCTCGATCGCGTCTTAGCATTTATCCAAGCGCGCACAGCGATCGCCATCGGTCCTGGTCTCTCGACACATCACGAAACCGTCGAACTCGTGCAGGCGCTCATGAAGCATCTGGATCGGCCCTCCGTCCTCGACGCCGATGCACTCAACGCCCTGGTCGGCCGGGCTTCGTTGCTGACCGAATGTAAAACTCCTCCTATTCTCACGCCTCACCCCGGTGAAATGGCCCGGCTCGAAGTCGATGCCACCACGCAGAGCGGTCAACGCGGATCGAATCGGCACGGCCAGGCGGTTTTGCCCGAGAACGCGGCGTCTTCGTCGTCTTAAAGGCGCTCGAACCGTCATCGCTCGCCCCGATGGGCTTGTCGCCATTTGCCCGACCGGCAATCCCGGCATGGCCACGGCAGGAACCGGCGACGTATTGACCGGCATGATCGTCGGCCTACTGGCGCAAAGAGTCCCGCCATGGGAGGCCGCCTGTGCCGCGACCTACTTTCATGGATTGGCCGGCGACCTGGCCTCCCAACACTGCGGGCAACCCGGGATGCTCGCCAGTGACCTCATCGCTCAGATTCCTTATGCGCTTCAACCGACGAAAACGACCTAGCCCCATCCGGCCAGCCAAGGCGAAACAGCCTGCCGCTCTCCGGAGCGCTACGTCGAGCCTGCCATGGAAACTGATCTCCACATCGCACCAACATACTGATCGGCTAGGCCAAGTGATCGGCCGCGTGCTTCGCGGGGGAGAAACGATCGCGCTCTACGGACCGCTCGGATCAGGTAAGACGGCGCTCGTTCGCGGAATCGCGCAGGGTCTGGGGGCATCACCAATCACTGTAACCAGCCCGACATTCGTCGTGATTCACGAATATGACCAAGGACGCCTGCCGCTTGCTCACATGGATCTGTATCGTATTCGTACACCCCACGAGCTCGAATCGACCGGACTGATCGAGTATTTCTCCGGCCAAACCGTGACGGCAGTAGAATGGGCCGACAAAGGCCGTGCCGCGCTGCCGCAGGACCGGATCGACATTACGCTGAGCCATCGTGCCGCGCGGAGCCGATCGATTCAGGTACGCGCGACGGGGCCGAAGTCTGACGAGGTCCTCGCCCGCTTGCGCATACAGTACAACAAAACCGGCAGAAGTACATCGAGTGTCACCACGCCGGGCCTTGAAGAGGGAGGCAACAACGAGGTTATGATCAGGCTGACTCTGGTCGGGGTGCTTCTGCTCCTCTCCCTGGCTTTTTTCCTTCAGAACCAGGAACAGGAAGTCACGCTCAGGTACTTCTTCGGGCTCCTTGAAGCCTCGACACCGATCTATAAACCTATCCTGGCAGGATTCGCGGTGGGATTGCTGGTCTCCGGTATTCTGCTCTTTCCTCCGTGGGTGCGAAGCCGTATTGAACTCCGCCGCAAAACCAAAGCGCTGCAAGAAGCCGAAGGGGACTTAGAGCGGCTACGCCTCTCGCTCGATACAGCCACCGGACGTGTCTCCCCCAATCTCACCGGCGAAACACATCGAGACCGACGTGATGAGTGACGCAGACGCCTCACCGTTGATGCGGCAATACCGCGAGATCAAGCGCGGCTATCCCGACGCCATTCTGTTGTTCCGCGTCGGCGACTTCTACTGAAATGTTTTACGCGGACGCGCAGATCGCCTCCAAGCTGCTCTCCATTGCCCTCACCTCTCGCGACAAATCCAGCGCCAGTCCCAGTTCCGCTCTGCGGAGTGCCCTACCATGCGGCGCAAGGTTATATCGCAAAGCTTCTCAAGGCTGGGCGGACCGTCGCACTCTGCGAACAGGTGGAGGACCCGAAACTCGCAAAGGGTCTCGTGCGCCGCGAGGTCGTTCGGTTGTATACACCGGGTACGCTGATCGATACTGAATTCCTTTCACCGGGAGAGTCGCATTTCCTGGCGGCTGTCGCCTTCTCCGACGCCACGATCCCATCGGCCAAGCCGCAATCCGTCATTGGACTGGCCTGTCTGGACGTCTCCACCGGGGAGTTTTGGATGACAGAGTTCCAAGGAGCACAGGCAGAGATCCAGCTCATGGATGAATTGGCTCGGCTAGAACCACGAGAAGTGCTCCACCCGGATTCTCATGCGAATGCCGGATCGTGTCTGACTCGCCTGCGTGGGCCACGCCTCTGCGCACAACCCGCGGCCGCCTTCAATCCCAAAGAGGCTGCACAATTACTCCAGGCGCAGTTTGCAGTGCACTCGCTCGACGGATTCGGCTGTCGCGGCCTGACCGCTGGGATCGGATCCGCCGGAGCGGTCCTGCGATATTTTCGTGAGACCCAGCCAACCGCCTCCCTCGCACACCTTCGCCGCATACACACGCGCTGGAGCGGCGACGCCATGCATCTGGATAGCGCCACGATTCGCAATCTCGAACTCGTGCGGCCATTGGGAGCCGGCGAGCAGCGATTGGAGCAGGATCAGTCCACGGTCTTGTCGGTGCTGGACCGCACCGCGACGGCTATGGGCAGTCGCTTGTTGCGAGACTGGCTCGTCAGACCGCTCCTCGATCACGGCGCCATTCACGCTCGACTCGAAGCCGTCGGGGAATTGAAAGACCGGATTCAACAGCGCGTGTCGCTCCGGGCCACACTCCGTCATGTGCAAGATATCGCCCGTTTGGGCAGCCGGGTGACGCTCGGGGTCGTAGGCCCTCGCGAACTACTCGCACTGAAACAATCGGTGAGCGCCCTGCCGGAGTTACGGTCTCACCTCCAGCCGTTCGGCGCCTCGTTACTGGCCGGTGTCCGCGAGTCGTGGGACGACTGTCGCGACGTGCATGACGCGATTGATCAGGCCCTCAAGGCGGATGCCCCGTTGTCGCTCCGTGACGGCGGCATGATTCGGGAAGGGTACCATGCCGGGATCGATGAGCTGCGCAAGGCGAGCACGGAAGGCAAGGGCTGGATCGCCTCGTTGGAAGCCAAAGAACGTGAACGAACGGGGATCGATTCTTTGAAGGTTCGCTACAATCAGGTGTTCGGCTACTACATTGAAATTACCAAGACACACCTGTCCCGCATCCCGCCCGATTACATTCGCAAGCAGACGCTGGTCAATGCCGAACGATTCATGACACCGGAGCTGAAAGAGCTGGAAGAACGTGTCACAGGCGCTGAAATTGAAACTGCTGGCGCTCGAGCAGGAACTGTTCGAACAATTGCGCGTGCGCTTGGCGAACGAGGTGCCTCGTCTTCACGCGATGGCCCAGAGCTGTTGCGCTGCTCGACGTCCTCGCCGGTCTGGCCGAGACCGCCGCATTACATCACTATGTGAAACCCCTTGTCGATGAGAGCACCACGATCCTCATTCGAGGAAGGCCGCCACCCTGTCGTGGAGCAACTCAGCAGCGATTTGACCTTCGTACCCAACGACACATCCCTCGACTGTGAGGGCAACCGGCTTGTGATCCTCACTGGACCCAATATGGCCGGGAAGAGCACCTACCTCCGCCAGGTCGCGCTGATCGTCCTGTTGGCGCAGATCAGGAGTTTCGTGCCGGCGACCGAAGCCCGCATCGGACTCGTCGATCGGATTTTCACGCGCGTGGGAGCCTCGGATAACTTGGCCGCAGGACAGAGCACCTTCATGGTGGAGATGATCGAATCAGCTCACATCCTGAACAGTGCGACCTCCCGCAGCTTGATTCTCCTGGATGAGATCGGCCGAGGGACCAGCACCTATGATGGACTGAGCATCGCCTGGGCTATTGCGGAGCATATCCAAGACCGCCGGCACCTGGGAGCCAGGACACTGTTCGCCACTCACTATCACGAGATGACGCAACTGGAGGGGTTACGCGAGGGGATCAGAAACTATTGCGTGGCGGTCCAGGAACGGGATGGAGACGTGGTCTTCTTGCGTAAAATTGTGCCGGGCGGCGCAGATCGCAGTTACGGTATTCATGTCGCCAAACTAGCGGGACTCCCTCCTACGGTGATTGCCCGAGCGCAACAAGTTCTGGCCCAGTTGGAACAACCGGATACCACCATCGACAACGTATCAATCTCTTCAGAGAAAGAACCTGTCACGTGCCTCGCTCCCCAACCACATCCGATCATCGAAGAAATGAAACAGATCGACCTCTTCTCCATGACTCCGCTCGATGCGCTCAATCGCCTCGCTGACCTACAGCGCCGGATCGGTCCAACCGACCAAGACGATCACGAGAAATAAGAAAGGCGGCATCCCCTTGCGGAGATGCCGCCTTTGAAGTCAGTGACTTATGTCAGGTCAGTGACTGCCGGACCCAAGGTTGTACTTCGCGGTCCAGGGAATCAAGCCAGCGATGGGCTTCCCACCTGGGAGCAATACATCGTACTGCATGGCTACAGCAGCCCCATCGGGAGACTTCTGGTGAGGTATTGAGGCCTTGCTTCGCTGCTGCACAGCCAGCCTCAATTTCGCTCTTCCCCGCGCACTCCTTCAAGCCGCAGACCGGAGATGCTCAGCGGCTTTCCCATGGAGCCGGCCACTTCCGGAAGCTTCTTGACTGAGGAAATGACACGATGATTCTGCTCCGGTTCTGTCACAGTAAATTCGATCAAGTCAGTTGTGCTGGACGGTGGTATTTCCTTGGCTGCAGCTGGTCCCGCATGGGGACGGCCCATCTTCTTGAGTTCTTCCCAGGCACCCTTGTCTGCGTAAAATTTTAGATTTTTGCCCGGGTGAATCTTCTGCCAGAAGAGGCCACTCTCAGCGGCCCCGCCGAACACAGAAATGTTTATCCAGACTGCTTCATCGTAGGGATCGAGCACGATCACGCGACCCTGCAATGTCGTCGGCTTGCTCATATCGCCCCACTCAAACCGCTCTTGGAATGATTCGATTGCCAGTGCGGTAGAGGCCGCAGAGACCACCAGCGCCACCGCGGCCATAGCGGCCCAGCCTTTCGTATGAAACTTCATGTTCGCGTCCTCCTTAACAGGACATGAAAGAATTAAAACTGGCGAAGGTTTATTCCTTAATAACCTTAAAGCCGGTGATCGTCCGGCCATCCAAACTCACTTCCATAGCGATGAGTTCCTGGGAGGCCTTGATGATCTGGTCCATGAGAGCCTTGTCCTTCACCGCCAACCGGACGGTCGTGGCGGCATGGTACCACCCGGAATAGGGGCTGTTCTTATCTGTTCCACCGACGAAGCCCCAGCCGCAGCAGGTGAACAATGGATCCGGCGGTTTCACATCGAGATCGGAAGACGAACGGCCATTCGGGGTTCCTGAGCCCGGCTCACCGGCATTCCAATATTGAATCCCGAAGAGCAACTCTCCATCTGGATTGTCGGCCCATTGTGACCATACCCGGCCCTTGAGCGTCTTGGTGATTTCACCCTTCATGGGCTTTCCACCGACAATGTTGTCAGTTGGTCCAGCCCGCACCGGGCGCATCGGCAGCAACGGCAAACTCGGCCGGCAAGCATGACGAGGATAGAAAACACTGTAACGGCGGCTATAAGTATGACCCTTGGCATACCTAGTCCCTCCTTCATAAAAATAACAACCACAATAAACCGATGGATACTTACTTCAAAGGACGACGAACGCTATGGACACAGTTTCAGAGATCATGTAGCCACGAGTGATGATACTTTGAGCTACATCTCTTTGTTTTTCTTCGTGCTCCGTCCCTTCGATCGAAAATCATTGTCAAAACGTTTCGATCATGGTACTGAAACCACGAAACTGTGTCAAGAATTTGTTTACCCTGTGGATCAGCTTCGAATATTGCGAAAAATATATTTAATAATCAACATCTTACAGGATAGTCTGCATCAATAGTTTTTATCCACTTATTGAGCGCGCGATGAGTTTCTATTAGAGAGTTCTCATCGATAGGCCTGCACCGTACTGCGCGAGGCGAGAGGCCCGAGCCCGGTGATCGCAAGGAGTCCAGCTAGAAAAATTGGCGGCCCACATTGAAGACCTGCTCCACATTCACACGATCGATATGAGCCAGCATGTCGTCCAGCGATGCATGCCTTCCGTATGTGAGTCTCGTCCTTCGCCAATTTGCTCATGCGGCTGTGCGAGCTCTCCAAGCTCAGCATCAAGCTGCCCTTCATCTGGGTCTTCGCCCGCTCAAGCTCTTTCTGTTCGACGCCTTTGACGCCGATCTGTCGAATCTCTCGGCAGACAAGATCCACAACGCGATCCACCTCTTTCGGCCTCGTCGCCGCATACACAGTGATCATGCCGCTATCCGAATAACCGGACAAGAAAGGAGTAGATCGAATAGACGAGACCCCGCTTCTCTCGGACTTCCTGGAATAATCGCGAACTCACACTGCCGCCCAACACGCTGTTGAGCGCATATAACGCATACCGATCCTGATGTCCTGCGGCCACGCCTTTGAGCCCGAGACAGAGATGCACCTGCTCCAACCGTTTCTTCTTCAGCAAGACGCCGCCATGCATGTCAGGAGCGCGACGCCCGTTGAGGCGGGCCGCCTGTGCGGAACGTCCCTTGCCGAAATACCGCGCGACCAGCCGGTCAAGCTGGGCCTGCTCGAAGTTCCCGGCAATCGAAATCACAGTCTGCCCCGGATCGTAGTAGGTCTCGATATAGTTCAGCAGGTCCTGGCGTCGCAGCCCTCTGATGGTCTTCTCTCCGCCTAGAATAGAGCGTCCGAGCGGATGACGTCTCAACACTTGGCCCATATGGAGCTCCTGCACGAGATCTTCCGGATCGTCCTGGACCATGCGAATTTCTTCCAGGACCACCTGTTTTTCTTTTTCGATTTCTTTGGGTGCGAATGAGGAATGGTGGAACAAGTCAGAGAGGAGTTCGAGCGCTCGTTCCAGCTGCTGATCCAGCACCTTCACGTAATAGGTTGTGGTCTCACGTGAAGTGAAGGCGTTCATCTCTCCGCCAAGCGCATCGATTTCGCGACGAAATTTCGGCGGAGGAACGCTTGCGCGTTCCTTTGAAGAGCATGTGTTCGATGAAATGGGAATAGCCTGCCTGGGAAGGCTGCTCGTCCCGCGACCCGATGTTGACCCACACGCCGACGGTGACCGACTTCAGCGTCGGCATCCGTTCGGTGACCACCCGCACCCCATTGTCCAGGACGAGCTTGCGATACAAGACAGCTACCTGGCGGACGGATCCGGAGAACCAGCCCCGGTCGGAGCCGGCATGGCTTCCTTGCGACTGAGGCGAATCTTTCCTTGCCGATCCACCTCTAAGACCTTGACCAGGATTTGATCGCCTTCCTTCACCTCGTCGGATACCGCTTGGACCCGATGGTGCGCCAGCTGCGAGATGTGCACCAGTCCATCGGTTCCCGGCAGAACCTCGACAAACGCGCCGAAGTCCATGATCTTCCGAACCGTGCCCATGTAGATCTTCCCGATCTCGACCTCTTCGGTAATCCGACTGATCATTTCTTTGGCCTTCTCGGCCGAGGCTCCGTCGACCGACGCGATCGTCACGGTTCCGCTGTCGTCGACATTGATCTTGACTCCGCAATCCGCAATGATGCCGCGGATCGTTTTGCCGCCCGGACCGATGATCTCGCGGATCTTGTCCTGCTTCACCTTCATCGTGAAGATTCGTGGCGCGTAGGCCGACAGGGTGGTTCTTGGCGCGTGGAGCGCCTGCTCCATACAACTCAAAATGTGCAAACGGCCGGCTTTGGCCTGTTCCAAGGCCTTCTGCATCAAGGCCGACGTAATGCCACCGATCTTGATATCCATCTGCAACGCTGTCACGCCCTGTTTGGTCCCACAGACCTTAAAGTCCATGTCGCCTAAGTGATCTTCCAGCCCGAGAATATCGGAGAGGATCATGACCCGATCCCCTTCTTTGATTAATCCCATCGCGATCCCAGCCACGGCTTCTCTGATCGGCACACCCGCATCCATCATCGCAAGGCTCCCGCCACAGACGGTCGCCATTGAGGAGGATCCGTTGGATTCGAGGATATCGGACACGATGCGAAGCGTGTAGGGGAAGGCTTCCTTGCTGGGAACCACCGGGGCCAACGCCCGTTCCGCCAGTGCGCCATGACCGACTTCCCGGCGTCCCGGTGAGCGAAGCGGCCGCGCCTCGCCGACGCTGAACGGCGGAAAATTATAATGGAGCATGAACGTTCTCATGTACTCCCCTTCCAACGCATCGATCCGCTGCTCGTCGTCCGTGGTCCCCAACGTGACCACGGCCAAACTTTGAGTCTCGCCCCTGGTAAAGATCGCGGAGCCGTGTGTCCGTGGCAGCGCGCTGCACTTCGCAGGTGATCGGACGAATGTCAGCCGGGCCACGTCCATCCGCCCGCGACCCTTTCTCGAGGATCATGTTCCGAACTTCCGTATATTCCAGCTCATGGAACACCAACTTGACGTGCCGCTCCCGATTCGGATCGTCCGCGCTCTTGAGTTTTTGAACTGCGCCGTCCTTGACTTCGTCCAACCGCTCCTGCCTGGCCGCTTTGTTCGGAATCATGATGGCCTCGCGGATCCCTTGCGCCACCAAGGCCTTCACTTGAGCGGCGAGCGCGGAGTCGATCTGCTCCTTCGCCACCTTCCGCTTGGGCTTGCCGGCAACGGCTTGCAGCTCACGAATCTTGGCTACAATCTTCTTGATCTCGGCATGGGCGAGTTCGATCGCCTCAAGCATGACGGCTTCGGACAGTTCGTTCGCCCCTGCTTCGACCATCATGACTGCATCAGCCGTCCCCGCCACAACGAGTTGCAGCTCGCTCTTCGCCACCGTCTCAAGGTCCGGGTTGACGACCAACTTGCCGTTCAACCGACCGATTCTCACGCCTGCGATGGGATTGTCGAACGGAATGTTCGAGATAGTCAGGGCAGCAGAGGACGCGATAATGGCAAGGATGTCGGACGACCCGGTCTGATCGGCCGAGAGAACTGAGGCGATGACCTGAGTTTCGAAGTAATAACCCTCGGGAAAGAGCGGACGGAGCGGACGATCGATCAGCCGGCTGGTCAGCACAGCTTTTTCCGATGGACGCGCTTCCCGCTTGAAATACCCGCCGGGAATCTTCCCGGCCGCGAAGGATTTTTCCTGATAATCGACCGTGAGGGGAAGAAAATCGATGCCCGGCTTGGCGACCTGTGACGCGACGGCCGTCGCCAACACGACGGTGTCGCCGTACGAGGCCCAAATCGAGCCGTCTGCTTGTCGTGCCACACGACCGGTCTCGAGTCGCAGGGTGCGCCCGGCAACCTCTATTTCAACTGTGTGTACCATCTGGGTCTCCTCTGGTTAGGCCCCACAGATGCCCACAGAGAGAGACTCGAGCGATGCGGGACACTCCAGCCTCTGTCAGTGTTCACCTGTGCGACTGGCTACTGCCCGGTGTTGACGCCTCCTGCGCAACAACGAGACGGGATGCTACTTTCTGATGCCCAATCGCTCGATCACCGCACGATAGCGCGTGTCGCTCACGCCACGAAGATAATCGAGTAACCGGCGGCGACGTCCGACCAAAAGAAGCAGGCCGCGCCGCGAATGATGATCTTTCTTGTGGAGCTTGAAATGTTCGGTCAAATACGTGATCCGGTTGGTCAGCACCGCGATCTGGACTTCCGGCGAGCCGGAATCCGTCTCATGCTGCCGGTACTGCTTGATCAACTCGGTCTTTGCTTCTCTGAGTAATGCCATGGGCTCTTTCCTTCCTGTTCCTTTCCCTCATCCACAACGACGTCTCATACTTCCTGATCGACCAACACCTTCTGAACCTTGAGCACACCACCCGAAGTCGTCCGGACACGTTCCGATCGCCACCAGACATCCGTCGGTATCGTGGACACGAACGGGCCTGTGTGGCCTGCCCTCGGCAGCAGCCATTCCCTCCCAACGAAGAATCTTGACCGCAGGCACCGGAGCCCCGTGTCGCACATGGTCGGCGGTCTGCTCATTCACCACCGCAATCCCCAGATGGTCCAACGCACGATCCAGCGACAACAGATCATCTCCTAATCGACCGAGCGCGTGACGGGTGACCACTTCATCGATTGTCAGCGCTTGATCGATCGTCAAGGGACCCACCCGCCTTCGCTCCAGCGTCAACATATGGCCGCCGACACCCAACGCTGTCTCCGATGTCGGCACAGAGCGTCCGCACATAGGTCCCCTTCGAACACACGATGCGCAACGTCACATCTCGCTCCTGAATCGCCTCCACCTCAAGGGTATGGATGACGATCGTTCGCGCGTCACGCGCAATCGTTTTGCCCGCCCGAGCGGACTTATACAGAGGCACACCCCCGACTTTCACCGCCGAATACATTGGAGGAACTTGCTCAATCGGCCCGTGAAATCGGCCGACCACCTCATGAATCGCCTCCGACGTCACAGCATCCGTCGTGTGGCGCGCCAGGACTGTTCCCGTCGCATCCTGCGTATCGGTGCTTTCGCCGAGGCGAAGCACAGCACGATATTCTTTATCCCACTCAACAAGATATTCAGCAATGCGGGTTCCCCGCCCGATCAACACAGGCAAGACTCCCGTTGCAGCAGGATCGAGGGTTCCGGCGTGACCGACCTTGACTCCGCCAAGAAGATGCCGCACCTTCGCCACGACATCGTGGGAGGTCCAGCCTGTTTCCTTCTTGATTATCAGCACACCGTCGACGACGGCACAGCTCTGCGCGACATCCATCATCACGTCCCCGAATACTACGAACTCGTCTTCTCTTCCGGCGAGCCGCCTTCGGCCTCCGGTTTCGACGTGAAGTTCGTCCAGCAACTTCAAGACCCGATCACCTCTCGGCCCGCTGACATCCTTGGCAAAAACAATCTCCGGCAGATACCGAAGCGAGAGCCGACGGCCCAGTTCACCACGCACAAATCCGTTGGCTTGTCCCAGCCCGGCGAAGACATTCCGCTCTTCTTCTTCCGTGCCCATGGTCGTCACGAACACACGCGCAATCCGCAGGTCGGCGGTCAATTTCACGTCGGTCACGGTCACGGACTGCACGCGGGGGTCTTTGATCTTCCGCATGAGGATATCCGCCACTTCCATGCGGATCTGATCGGCCACTCGATCGGCCCGATGATATCCTGTCTTGGCCACTGCGCGCTCCACCTAGCAGGATACTGAAAAATCCGCTCGCCTCGTTCCGCTTGCTGCGGCTCTTGCCCGCGGAATGGCGCCGTCTTGGCGCGCCGGGGTTGGGAGGGTGAGATGTCTGGCCATTTTGAGCATCCTGCTGGGCATATCGCCGTCACAATAATTCCACTCGAGACTGGACGATTTCCACCGCAGGGACGCTCCGAATCAGGTTCAGCGCCTGGTCACACACTTGGTTGACATATCGTCCTTCGTTGGCCACACAGGCAAGCCCCAATACGGCCTTCTGCCACAGATCCTGTCCATCGACCTCGGCAACGGAGAGATTGAACTTCTCACGCAATCGATCTTTAAGACTCAACAGCACCTGTCGCTTGTCCTTTAACGACTGACTCTCGGGGATGAACAGTTCGACCGTGCAGAGTCCGACGATGATACCCACAGGGCAGACTCACACCTCAGAGCTTTGCGGCAATCTTGTCGATCGCATAGGCCTCGATGATGTCCCCAGCCTTGATATCGTTGAAATTCTCGACGCTGATTCCGCATTCATAGCCCTGCTGCACCTCACGGACGTCGTCCTTGAAACGACGCAACGACCCGAGCTTCCCTTCATAGACCACCACGTTGTCACGAATCACTCGTACTCCGACCGCCGCACGGGTGATCGTGCCGTCCACCACATACGATCCCGCAATGACGCCGGCCTTGGACACCGTAAAGACCTGTCGCACCTCGGCCCGCCCCAACGTCCGCTCCTTGAGCGTCGGTTCGAGCAACCCTTCCATCGCCGCCTTAATCTCGGCCATCGCGTCGTAAATAATGGTGTACAGGCGGATGTCGACGCCTTGCTGTTCAGCCAGGGCGGCAGCCTTCGGCTCCGGCCTGACATTGAACCCGACAACAATGGCGTTCGACGCGGCAGCCAGCAACACGTCAGACTCCGTGATCCCGCCGACACCGCTGTGAATGACACGCAGCTTGACCGCGGCGGTCGCAAGCTTTTCGACGCCTGCCGTCAGCGCTTCAGCCGACCCCTGAACGTCGGACTTGATGACCAGTGCCAGCTCCTTGACCGACCCTTCCTTAATCTTGGCAAACAAGTCGTCGAGCGTCACCTTCGCTGACCCGGACAAATCAGCCGTTCGCTGCTTGCGGGCTCGATCTTCCGCTATCTCTCGCGCGACCCGTTCGTCATTGACGACCTGAAATACATCACCGGCAGACGGCACACCCGGGAGCCCAGCCACTTCTACCGGAATAGAAGGACCGGCCTCTTGCACCTTTGCTCCCGTATGCGTAATCAGCGCGCGAACTTTCCCGCTCACAATCCCGACGACAAACACGTCGCCGACGCGAAGCGTCCCGCTCTGAACCAGCACCGTCGCCACCGGACCACGCCCTCGCTCCAGCTTGGCTTCCACCACAACGCCCTTCGCCAACCGATGCGGATCGGCCTTGAGCTCCAGCACTTCGGATTGCAGGAGAATCATTTCCAACAAGGTGTCCAGGCCGATCTTCTCTTTGGCCGAGACCTCCACCATGATCGTGTCACCACCCCAGGACTCGGAGATGAGTCCATGTTCGGACAACGCGTTCTTCACACGATCAGAATTGGCGCCGGGCTTGTCGATCTTGTTGATGGCCACAATAATCGGAACGGACGCGGCTTTGGCGTGATTAATCGCTTCGATCGTTTGCGGCATCACTCCATCGTCTGCCGCAACGACCAGGATGACGATATCGGTAATCTTGGCGCCACGGCCTCGCATAGCGGTGAAGGCTTCGTGGCCCGGCGTGTCCAGGAACGTCACCTGTTTCCCGCGTACCGCAACCGTGTATGCGCCGATATGCTGCGTAATCCCGCCGGCCTCGCCTTCCGCTACCTTCGTTTGCCTGATGGCATCAAGCAGCGAGGTCTTGCCGTGATCGACATGGCCCATGATGGTCACGACCGCTGGCCGTGGCTCAAGCTGGAGCTCCTCCTCCGTCTGCACAACCGGAATCCAGCAACTCTTCTCCGGCCTTCTCCATCGACACATCAATCTTGACCCCGTTCTCCTCCGCAATGATCACCGCTGCATCAACGTTCATCGTCTGATTGAACGTGAGCATCTGGCCCATATCCATCAGCTTGCGCATGATGTCGGCCGGGCGCTGTCCAATCAGCTCGGCAAATTCCTTCACCGTCATGCCGGGCGTAAGCTTGAAGCTCTTCCTCCGCGGCTTGGTCACTTCCCCGGCGTGCTGTGATGCACGTGCTTGCTGCGGTCGTCTCGGCGCTGCTGCACCGGAATGGCACGAAGATCCTGCCAGCGAGCCGCATCTTCACGAAGCCGAAGCTCTTCTTCTTCCCGCGTACGGCCGGGCTTACGAGCTTTCTTCGCCTTCTCCTTCAGACCCTCGGCTTGCATCTCTTCCAAGCGAGAGGGCTTTCTTTTTTCCTGCGATCACATCGATGCTTGGCACAACAGCGGGCTTGACGGCAGTCGTAGGAGCCGGAGCGGTTATGGTTCCTATAGCATGCGGCTGGTCGGGCGTCGCCGCCAGGTCAACATGCGCAGCGGCTGGAGCCTCAGCGTGCGGATGCGCCGCCGCCGGCGGGCTCACCACGAGGGTATCGATGAGCGCTCCGCTTGTGCCCGCCGATTCAACTGTGGGCAGGGACGCTGCCTCTTCCGCTGGAACGTCATCGGCTCTCTTGCGCTTGATCAGAATGCGGCGCTTGTCGGACTTGGAAGACTCCTCCACCGCCGGAGCTGCCTGGGCCGATCCGGCCTTGACTCCCGCTGCGTGGTCGGACGCCATACCGACCTTACTCCGCTCACCCCGACCTGCATCGGCCTCTGCCGCCCTGCCGCCGCTTCCCGGCTTTGAGTTTCGGACCGAGCTTCTCCAAGACCTTCTGCACCACGTCGTCATCCAGCACGCTACTGTGCGACGCGACGGTGATCCCCATCCGCTTCAATTCCGGGATGAGATCACGGTTTTCCATCCCGAGTTGCTTAGCCAATGCATACACGCGCATGAGAAATTGACACCTACTCCTCTCTGTGTCCGGTTTATCCAGCATCCGACTCTGATTCTGCCCGGGCTTTTAATTCCTGCTCTCGAGCTTCTTCTTGCTGATGCAGCGCTTCGGCTTCCTCCGCCAACGCCGCTTTGATTTCTTTATCCCGTTCGGCCTTTTCCTTTTCGTATTCCGTCGCGCTGATGATATCGATCTTCCAGCCGGTCAGACGAGCCGCCAGCCGCACGTTCTGGCCATTCTTTCCGATCGCTAACGACAGCTGGGAATCTGCCACGACGACCAACGCCGACTTCTTTTCCTCATCGACGCCGACCTTCTCAATGCTCGCGGGGTTCAACGCCTCGGCGATGAAGACACGCGGGTCGGAGGTCCAGGTAATGATGTCGATTTTCTCTCCGCGCAGTTCGCGGACAACCGCTTGAACCCGCGATCCCTTGATTCCCACACAGGCCCCGACCGGATCGACCGCCTTCTCGCGAGACGTCACGGCGATCTTCGTCCGATCACCAGGCTCCCGCACGATGGACTTGATCTCAACGATTTTTCCAGCACCTCGGGCACTTCCAACTCGAAGAGTTTCGACACAAACTGCGGATGGCTCCGCGTCAAGATGACCTGGACATCCTTCGGAGTCCGGCGCACCTCCAAGAGCATGGCCTTCACCCGATCGCCACAGCGATAGGTTTCCCGCGGAATCTGTTCCTGAATCGGCAGTACCGCCTCCGTCTTGCCCAGATCCACCAGATAGTTCCGGCGCTCCACCCCGAGAATGATGCCGTTGACCAGATCTCCTTGCCGCGTGGAGTATTCTTTTTGAACCGCCTCCCATTCGGCCTCCCGGACCTTCTGGAAGATTACTTGCTTGGCGGTTTGCGCGGCGATCCGACCCAAATCGCTCATCTCGATGACCGACCCGATTTCGTCGCCGACCTCTGCCTCGCTGTCGAACTGGCGAGCTTCCTGAAGAGAGACTTCGGTTTTTGGATTGGCGACCGCATCGACGATGGTCTTCTTCGACACGACGGAGATCTCACCGGTCTTGGAGTCGATCTCGACTTGAATATTTTCAGCCTGCCCGAAACGTTTCTTGGCAGCCATTTGAAGGGCTGCTTCGATCGCCCCGATCACCCGGCTCTTGTCGATGCCCTTTTGCCGACCAAGTTCATCGATGACTGAAATCAATTCTCGATTCATAGCTCACTCTCCGGCGACTGCCCCTGCAGCCACACTCCAATGCATCGGTATGCGCATCACCACGGTGATCGATTCCTGCACGGCCTAAAACGTGACGACGCGCCGCGCCTCAGCGATTGAGTCGAACTCAAGGATGAGCGTCCGCTCAGAACGCGGATCGTTCACCACGATCGTGACTCCCTGTTCATTCACTTCCGTCAACACTCCGGCCACACGCCACTGCCCGTCGATCGGCTGCCTGAGCTTCACGCTCACCTGCTTCCCCAATGCCCGGCGATAATCCTGAATCCGCTTGAAGGCCCGATCCAGACCCGGCGAGGAGACTTCCAGCGTATAGGCATGAGGAAACGGATCAGCCACATCCAAGGCTGGACCGATCGCGAGGTGTGCACGCCCGCAATCTTCTACCGTGACGCCGCCTGGCTTATCGATATACACGCGAACGACTGACCGCGCACCTTGCCCCACACATACGACGTCGACCAATTCTAAGCCCAATGCCCAGAGGATGGGCGATACCACCTCGCTGATGCGATCGACGACCGGTCGGGACTCCTTCACCGACACTCCTAGCCCCGTATCTTTGGATGGCCCATTCAAGAGATCAAACAAAAAAGTGGGCCTGAGCCCACTTCCAGTCGGGACCATAGCATGCCACCTATGCCAAAGCAAGGGGGCTAGCCGACCCGACTCGTAGAAGCCTCGCGGCGAGTCGTTGAGGTGATCGGGCCGGGCCGTCCATCTCCAATGACTTTCCCATCTACACGGACGACGGCCAAGACCTCGACCGTGGTCCCTGTGAGAAAAACTTCGTCAGCCTCATAGAGGTCTGCCTGAGAGACAAAGCGTTCCTGAACCGGCAGACCTTCGCTCAGAGCCAGATCCAACACGACGGCCCTCGTGACCCCGGACAGAATGCGCGGCCCTTCGGGAGCCGTCACCACCGTTCCCCCTGGACCACCATCACGTTGCTGACTGCCCCTTCAGTGACCAATCCTGCTTTGACTAAAATGGCTTCGAAGACCTGGGTCTGCTTTAACTTGCTGGCGTGCAAGCACGTTGGCCAAAAGATTCACGCTCTTGATGTCACAGCGCCCCCATCGAATATCCTCGGTCGTCATCGCGTCCACACCGGTCGCTTGTACTCGACCTGTCGAGCGGGTGGAACTCACGAACCGTCATGACGACTGTAGGCGTCGCGTCATCTGAGTAGGCATGATCACGGGGAGCGACACCCCTGGTGATCTGAAGATAGATTTTGGCTTCAGGATAGGCGGCCCGCTTAATCCCTTCCAGGATATGATGAGTCCAGTCGGCGCGGGAATAGGGCTGCGTCAGGTCAAGCGCCGTGGCGCTACGATCCAGTCGAGCCAGATGGGCCTCGAGTGCGAACGGACGCCCATTGTATGTGCGGATGACTTCGTAGATGCCATCGCCAAACTGAAAGCCTCGATCTTCGATTGAGACTTTCGCCTCGGCCAGCGGCACGAACGCTCCATTGATGAAGGCCACATTCGGCACGATTACCCACTCCTCCGATGACGAGGGATCAGAGGCCGTCACGTCAAAGACGCGCCGATCTTCGGCGGTGAATTTCCACCCCATGCGTTTCTCAAACAGTACCCGATGGGTTCCCGGCCTGATCGCTTTAAACTCGAACGTGCGCTGCCCATTATCGACCGCATTATTCCCGGCGATGCGAAGATAGTCGTCGGCCAGCAACTCGAGCCCCGTAGGATCAAAGGTCGGAACCCAGAGCTCCCCTCGTGTCCTGTCTTCCCAGAGATGAATCTGGATGGGATGCTCAAGGGTCGTCTCAATGATCTTGGCCCCATCCGAGTGTGTGGCGCCATCATGGTCGTGGCTGGATGTCGTACTCATCGTCATTGACGCGATAACCCGCTCCTTCTCCGGCTCTTCGTGCTATGGTTTTCGCCGAGGCCCAACAAATATCTCTGCGCCTTCCACCTGTACGTCATAACTCCCCACACAATATCCACCGCCGTCCGTCCCTCGTCCGTTTCGAACGTCAAATGCCAAATCGTGCCACGGACAGGACACGACAAAGCCCTTCACACGTCCTTCACACAAAGGACCGCCTTCATGAGGGCAAATATTGTGGATCGCAAAATACGTCCCATCAATGTTGAAAAGCGCAATCTCCCGATTATTCACCATGACAGCTTTAGATTGCCCAGGCGGCAACTCGGCGACCAGGGCAACGGATTGAAACCCTTCTAGCATGCTGCACCGACTCCTCTCCTCGTGCGTTCCACCAAGTCTCCCGCACGCGTTACATCCGAAGCGTATATTTCAACTCCTGCCCTATGGTGACCCCTTCCCGTTTGATGAAACCCGCCTCTGTTTGAATCGCATAGCGGACCGCTTCGGGAGAGGAACTATACTTAGGGCAATCATCTTCCAGGCAGGGAGCGACATTTTCCTTCAGCCCCACAATATGATGGCTTTCATCAACCCACATCATGTCCACCGGAAACCGATATGCTTTCGTCCAAAGGTGATTCTGACCGGTCGACTCAAAGATATACAGCAATCCGCCATTTGGCGGCAACGCCTCTCGAAAGGCGAGACCGACAAGCAATTTCTCCGGTGTATCGGCCACTTCCGCCTCGAGTTCACGGCCATTTGGAAAGGAGACGACAATGATGGTCTCCTCTTTTCGATCGATGAGAAAATACGAAGCGCTCATCAAGAAAATCGCCATGAGGGCGAGCGTGACAATACGCTTCTTTTTCTGACCCCAATCGCTTGCCGGTAGGGAGGCCATAGACATTTCCCGCCACGACTCGTCACGAATCCTGGGCCCAAAGGCCCATTAATACAGGAATCTAGGCCTTCTGAACAAATGCCGTTCTGTTGACTTGGAAAAGAGCGGCAGACTAGAATGGCGGTCACGTCGCGACATTCATAATGGTCGTGACGAGGCGGACTTGTCAACCGTGTGTGTCTCTATTGTAGTGAGAAGGAGGCGAGGGTCATGGCGTTGCTGATTACCGATGAATGTATCTCCTGTGGAGCCTGCCTGCCGGAATGTCCGAACGAGGCGATTTTTGAAACTCGCAGCGATGCGGAAACGAAGGGCAATCATGTGGGCGATGGCCAGGGAGTCGGCGATAGTATTTATGTGATCGCACACGACCGTTGCACCGAGTGCGTCGGACACTTCGACGAGCCGCAGTGCGCCGCCGTCTGCCCGGTCGATAATTGTTGTATTTCTGACCCGCTGTATCCGGAAACAACGGAAGTCCTGCTCGAGAGGGCAAAGACGCTCAATCCAGATAAGGCCATCGATGCGGCGAAAGTCTGGAGTGGCGTGCGCAACTAATCATCCGCTCCTCGTTCAACCAGGAAGGCCCTGCTTTTCTCACGAGAAGCAGGGCCTTCCTACTTCTAGCAGGATGCTAAAAACATCGCCCTCTCCGCGGTATCGCGAAGAGGGCGATGGTCACTCACATCAGCCAAGAACGATTACTTGAGCATAAGAATCTTGCCGCCGACATGTCCCGGATGCAGGTGACAGCGATAGGTCAGCGTGTTCCCCTGTGTGGCGTAGAACATATCGCTGGTCGGAATCCCGATATACTTAGTTTCGCCCGGCTTCAACACCACTTGAGCCTTCATGACGGTCGGAGCTCCTAGCGTTCGTTGCGTCGGTCATCTCAAATCCATGGTCGGCAGTGGCTTTGTTCGTGACCTTGAGCAGGACGGGACGACCAGGTCGAACTTTGAAATCGATGATCGTGACAGGCGGATACCACGTCTTTATTTCCCAATCTCGAGCGCGAATAGCTGGAGCATCGACATCCAGCTCCTTGAACGACTGACCCACAACGGAGCCAGTCTCCAAATCCCCGATTTCGACTCCACCTGCCTGAAGCGCATAGGATGCAGATGCCCCAGCCACGACCATCACGAGGCCGAAGAAGACCCCCAACATCGTCTTGCCCATGACCTACCTCCTTAATAGAAAGAAGAAGAGATGTGATTAGGTTGGTGAATACCTCCGCCAAGCCCACTGAGCTCTGATCTTGCCGACCATTACTTCCCTGCGTCTGCCCATCATACTCTAACAGTATGTACGCTCTTCGAGAGCGACCATATAAATAGCACCGCGACGAAATCGGATGCAAGGACGTTTATACAGATCTTTTCCGGGACCACCTTCAATGCAGACGAGGCACCAACAAGCCAGCCATAATTATTTCAATAGTTTATCCGTCTCAGGCTGCACTTCTTGAACCGTGGACCCGATCAAGAGGTCATATGGCGCATAGTTGTCAGTTAACACAACACCTGCCTCCCAAGGTTGCGTACGATGGGTGCCCAGCAAGGCAATCGCTTCGAATGGAAGGCGCTGTTGCTCAACCAATCTGTTCACATTGGTCACAATGGTAGAGAGCGTGTGCCGTTCGAGTGGCGCGCCGGCAAAAAAATCAGATTTTCCGATCGCGTCTGAGGAGAATTCCAGGGCCCCTTGACCGCAAAAGACTCGACGTTGGGAAACGACCGTCCCATCGTCTGCGCGACCGCATTGGCCCGCAACAGATCTCCGCCCTCGCCCGACGAGGCCAAATTCACTGCCAGGATACCGTTCGGCGCAAGATGGGCGCGCAACTCTGCGAAGAACTCCACTGTGGTCAGGTGAAACGGAATCATGTGTCGGGCAAACGCATCGACCCAAATGAGGTCGTATGATCCGCTCCGTGGAATTCAAAAAGGCCCGGGCATCCCGAACGTGCACATGATGCTGGGAAGGCGGTTGATACGAAAAATATTCTTCGGCCATGCGGACGACCACGGGATCGAATTCAACCACGTCCAGCTCGAGTTCAGGCCATCGATGGGCAAGCCACTTTGCCAGCGATCCACCTCCGTGACCAAGGATCAAACCTCGTTTCGGTTCGGGCACCAACGCCAGCGACGCGACCATCAGTTGACTATAGGGGAGAAACAAGGCGACAGGATCCGCCTTCCACATCACCGCGTGAAAAGTCCGGTCCAAGACAAGGTAGCGAAAAAGATCGTCATCGCGAATTCGTACTTGCTGGTACGGGCTGTCTTCCTGATAGACCGGCGCCTTCAACATCTGGATTGGAGACAAGGCACCGGCACCCAAGCCTCCAACGCATAGGAAGAGTGCGCCGATCATCAACGGCCGCACGGTCGTCCTGCTGATCAACCACCAGAGACCAAGCCCCACTTGAATGGCGCCGAGCCACGCGACAAGCGCCTGGCTGCCGATCCAGGACAGAAAGAAAAACGCCGTCCCCCACGTTCCCGCCAAGCTTCCCACGGTCGAGAGCGCGATCATCCGACCGGTATGCCGACCGAAATATTCAAGGTCCGACACTGCCAATCGTAACAAGGCCGGCAGCACGCCGCTCAGCCCAAAGGCCGGCGGGCCCAGGAGCAGCGCCGCGGCGACGCAGGGGCCCCACCGAGGGTCCTCAACGACTCGCCGCCACCTTAAAGAGCACCAGCTGGCCAAGCCACGCGATAAGAAAGGTCCAGGCTCCGGAGAACAGCAGCAGACCGGCCAACACCTGTGCGCCGGGATACCGGTCGAGACGCCAGCCGCCAAAGGCATACCCGCTGCTCATGGCGGCAAGAATCACTCCGATCAATGCGCCCCAGACAAACAGTGAGTTTCCGAAGACGGGAGCTAAGAGCCGGCTTCCCAAAATCTCGAGCGCCATGACCACAGCACCGGTCGCCAGCGCCGTGATCAGAAGAAACCATTGAGGGGTATGAGGCGGCCGGTTCACAACATTCATGCAGAAACATGACACAGGGTAGGGAGACGACCCGGTGCTGCCCCGCGAGCCCGCACGATCAGAGACCGCCCCAGTTTTTGAAGTAGTGTAAGAGATCGCGGACGGAGATGATCCCGACGATCTGTCCGTCCTCGGAGATCGCCAGATGCCGAATCCCATGTTCTGCCATCTTCTCACTCGCCTCGTGGGCCGAGCTCGTAATCTCAATCGACAGCAGCGGGCTGCTCATGACGGCGCGGACCAACGTCTCTTGTGCCGGGCACGATTCGGCCATCGCCTTGCGAACCAAGTCCGATTCGCTGACGATACCACTGTAGTGACCAGCCTCGTGCACCAACAATGCGCCGACCTTCGCGTCACGCATCAACTGGGCCGCCGCCAACAGCGTTGTGTCTGGACTGATCGTGCGCAAGGTCCGGCGCATCATCACGGCGAGAGGTCGCTGAAGAGGTCCGGTCTGAATCGCCATACGACAGGATCCGTCCGTTGGAGGGAGCAAATAGTACTCAGCCCTCATGCACCTGTCAACGAGCGGCCCGGACAACTCCTCCCTGTGAACATGGCTTTCCATAACTTCGTTGCTCGCCGCCGGTACCGTTGCTATACTCGGCCAGGTTCGTTCTTGGTTACAGGAGGACAGAAACTCATGCATATCAGTGTGATTGGAACCGGCTATGTCGGATTGGTAACAGGAGCGTGCTTTTCGGAGTTCGGTGTCAACGTGACCTGCATGGATACCGACGCCAAACGGATCGCCAGGCTTGAGAAGGGCGATGTGCCCTTCTATGAACCAGGGATCACGGAGCTCGTCGCCAAAGGAATTCGAGAGAACCGGATCAGCTTTACCACCGACGTCGCCAAAGCCGTCGACAAGGCCCTGGTTATCTTCATCGCGGTTGGAACCCCGCCGCGACCTGACGGATCAGCCGATCTCTCATACGTAGAAGAAGTCGGCCGCGGCATCGCTAAAACTATGACCGGGTACAAGGTCATCGTCACCAAGTCGACTGTCCCGGTGGGAACCGGGGAAAAGCTGCGTGAGGTGATCAACGCCAATCAATCAGGCAAATTCCGATTCGACATCGTCTCCAACCCGGAGTTTCTTCGTGAAGGGTCTGCCATCGAAGACTTCATGCGACCGAACCGGGTCGTCATCGGCGCAGACAGCGAGCAGGCGATTGCGATCATGAAAGATCTCTATCGTCCGCTGTATCTCGATCGAAACTCCGTTCGTCGTGACCGACATCCCGACTGCCGAGATGATCAAATACGCCTCCAACGCCTTCCTTGCCACCAAAATTTCGTTCATCAACGAAATCGCGACAGTCTGCGAGCGGGTGGGCGCCAACGTGCAGATGGTGGCGAAAGGGATGGGGCCTCGACAACCGGATTGGATCGAAGTTTCTCCACGCAGGACCGGGGTTCGGTGGATCGTGCTTTCCGAAAGATCTGGCCGCCCTCGTACAGACGGGAGAACGAGTCGGCTATCCTATGCAAATCGCAGGTGCCGCCGCCCTCGTTAACGAACAGCAACGGGGCCGGATGATTGAAAAGATCACGAAGTGAGGTTGGGGGACTCAAGGGAAAGACGTTCGCGATGTTGGGCCTGTCCTTCAAGCCCAATACGAACGACCTGCGGGATGCGCCGGCCCTGGCCATCGCGCAAGAACTCATGAAACAGGGCGCCACAGTTCGCGCCTACGATCCCGCCGCGCTCGAGGAAGCCTGCCAGACCGTGTCTGGCCTCGTTCCCTGCAAAGACGCCTATGAGGCGGCACAGGGAGCAGACGCGTTAATCCTCATGACCGAATGGAACCAGTTCCGAACCCTCGATTTTGACAGATTGAAAATCGCATTGCGCCAACCCATCTTCTCTCGATTTACGCAACGTCTATGAACCCGACCGAGTCGCGGCCTTTGGCTTCCGTCACATTTCGGTCGGGAGGCCCAGTAAGGCTCCCTCCTAGCCAGGATTATACACCGGCATTACGTGAGTCGCGGCGCGTCAGCGGCCTTGGCCTCATCTTTGACTTTCGGCTTGTAGCCCATCCGGTCCAACACCTTCATCACCCGTCGTCTTCAGACGGTCGTCAGCCTCGGCAAGCGCCATGGCCAACGGCTCGACGGCGGGCTTTCCAATTTTACGGATGATTTCCGTCACGGATTGCCTGAGCTCATCCTCCTCCGACACCAGTAAGGGCACGAGCAACGACACCGCCGGCCCACCGAGCTTGATCAAAGAATCATAGGCCCGCTGCCGGACATCACCGACTTCATCCGTCAACGCATCGACCAACGGTCGCACGGCGCGGACGTCTTTCAGTTCACCCAGCACTTCAGCCGCATATTTTCGATTGAGCCAGTGGCTATCTTTAAGATCCAAGAGCATCGCGTCCGCTCGCGCCGCATTGGGATCCTTCGCGCGAATCCGAAAACTCTTGGCGATCCGCTTGCCCGCCTTCTTCAACGACGCGAATCGTGGCGCCATCCCCTACCTTAATCCGTTTCAGCTCTTCAAGCGCCTCGTCATCAACGTCGAGCACGACAGTCTTCCCATCGTAGGCCAGCAGTTCGACTTCGAGTTGTTTCGCCTCAGGGTTCACCGCGACCACTCGTTCCGTGACGAGATTGAACCCGTCCTTCTTCGCGCCGCCCTTCGGACCGATCTGAATAAGCTTTGGAGGAACTTCATCCGCCATGTTCTATATTTCCTTTTACATCAAAAAAGTATTAACAGGCTACCGAAAAACTCGGCTTCCACACAATACATTGAAATCTTTCATGTGGAACTGAGGCCCCAATAGCCTCAGAATGCTCAAACAGGCCGTCCAGCAAGGCCGCAGCGAGCGAAGAAGCGAGGCGTACGGCTTCGGTACGTTGAGCCTCTGAGCGACGCGAGAACGCTGCTGGCGGACTGTTTCAGCATTCTGCTACGGCTTCGCGGTCCATCCGAGACTGGCCAACACACCTTCGACCGTTTCCTGCACCATCGTATTCTCATCTTCAAGCAGCGGAAGCAAGGGGTCGATGGCCTGCTTCGCCCCGAGACGCGCGAGCGACTCAGCAGCATTCCGCCGCACGAGCCAGTCTTCATCCTTGAGCGATCCGATCAACGGGCCGACTCCGCGGGAATCGCCGATCTTGCCCAAGGCTTCGGCCGCATGGCGCCGTACCATCCAGTTATTACCCAGCAACCCGTCGATCAAGGCATCCACGGCCCGCGCATCGCCGATCTTTTTCAGCACGCGCGCCACGTCCTCATGCACCGTGTGATCGGTCAGTGCCTCAACCAATCCGGGCACCGCGCGCGCATCGCCGACACGCTCCAGCGCCCACACGGCAGCAGTTCGTACCGCGCCGTCTTTGTCCTTGAGCGCCTTCACGAGAGGGTCGACGCCCCGAGGGTCCTTCAGTTTCCCTAATCCCGACGCAGCCTGCTCGCGAATCGCCCATTCATCGTCCTCCAACGCCTCGATCAACGGATCGACGACGGACGGACCGATCCGCACGATCGCGCTGGTCGCCGCTTCCCGAATCAGGACATCTTCGTCCGCCATAAGCCCGATCAACGGCCCCACCGCGTCCTCGCCTACTTGACCCAAACTGGCAATCGCATGATCGCGGAGCGCTTCATTGTCGTCCCGAAGGGCTTCGATCAATTGTTCGATCCGTCCAGCCTGCACATCATCACCCATCGTCGTCCTGCCCTTCCTGACTCCCGACAGCCGCCCCGTCGAGCGCTTCCAGTTTGTCGGCGATCAACCCTGAGTTGTAGGCGACCAGGCCGTCTCGGTCCGTCCTCAATCGGTCGAACAGCTCCTTGTAGGGCCGCAACACATCAACATCTTTTACTTTAGCCAACGCTTCCATGGCATGGACCCGCAGGGGTCGAATGGGAATGGCCTCGATATAGAGTTGGGCAGGCCTGGCGTCGCCGATCAAGCCCAATGATTTCACAGCCAGTTCCTTCACACCCGTATCCTTATCGACCCGCAACCGCTGCATCAAGGGCTCGACTGCGCGAACATCGCCGATCTTCCCCAGCAAGTCTGGCGGCGGCTTCACGCACCAGCCAATCATCATCGTCTAGATACTCGATCAAAATTTCGACGCTCGGACGCCCGATGGCCAGAAGATTGATCACGGTACTCATACGAGCCTCTTCCCGCTCGCTCAATTCCTCGATCGCGCGAAGCTCGTCAAATACCTGGTCGATGCGCTCACGAATTGCGCTCAACTTCTTGAGCGTCCGCACCGCGATGTCGCGAACGGCCGGCTGCCCCATCGCACTGATGAACGCGTCCGCCGAACGAGGGATCGAGCAAATGTTCCAACATCTTCGCGGCCATGATCTGCGCTTCTGGGTCCTGATGGGTCAACATCTCGCAGAGCGGCGCGATTGCATTCGGGATGACTCCCCAACAACTGCGAGGCCGCCACTCGAATTCCCTCTTCCTTCGACGCATAGAGCAATGAAGCCAGAGCCGCGGCAGTCCTCACATCCAGCACCCCGCCATGTGCTCCAAGGCTGACGCGCCGGCCTTGCGAACGGCCTCATCCTCGTCTCGGAGTAAGCCGACCAAGGGCACACCGGCCTGGGGATCGTTCACGCGCGCCAGCATGGCCGCGGCCTCGGCTTTCAACGCCGGCGAGCCGGTCTCCAGCGCGTGAATGAGCGCCTGCACTGCGCGCGGCCCCTTCGATAGGCAGGCCGCCGTCGCCCGCATCCGTCGCCAGTCCTCTTCATGGACGAGTTCAGAAACCAGCGTATCAATCGTTTCTTTGGGCATGGCCTTCAACTCTAACACGCAAAGAGTGCTAAGTTACAAATTCAAGATTGACCATTCACAATCGGGCACTGGCCTACACGTCTTGGATAACAGGAGTACACCGCGCAGGATGCTCAGAAGGTCCGTCCAGCAAGGCCGCAGCGAGCGAAGAGGCGAGGCGTACGCTTCGGTACGTTGAGCCTCTGAGCGATGCGAGAACGCCGCTGGCGGGCTTTTCAGCATCCTGCTAGATACGACCAGACCGCCAGCCCACCTTAGCCAACGTGTCTTTGACATGGTAACGGATATTGTCGTCCGACTCGCGTGTCAGCACGAGCCAACAACGGCGCAATCACAGCACCCCCGAATCGAGTCAGCGCCGTCGGCGGCGTCCGCTCGCGTTACCGTATAGCGGAGCGCCTTCATGAGTGACGGGATGGCCGCCTCGTCTTGGATCGAACCCAAAGCCCTGGCGGCGCGCCCCAGCGCTAGTATTTCGTCATCCCAATTCTCGCCGCAGCCGTCGATCGGTCGCGAGAACTCTGGTCGGTCCACTGCCTCAGCGACCGTGATCAGCACCGGTACGGCGCAACGATCGCCGATCCGGCCCAGCGCCTCAATCGCCAGCGGCCGCAGTCCCGGCTCTTTCATCGCCGTCACGAGGAACTCCACAGCGCGTGGATCTCCGATCTGACCAAGGGCGCGGACTGCGTCCTCGCGAACCGCCCTGTCTCGATCGTTGAACAGCACCGACAACAGAGGGTTCACCGCCTCAGGCGACCGCGTTTTCCCCAAGGCTTCAACCGCATGCAGGCGCACCAGCCATTCAGTATGGGTCGAGCGCCGTGAGCAGCGACGATAACGCTGCCTCTCCAATCGCCGCGAGGGCTGTCGATGTCTCCTCCCGCACGGCTTTCACCGAATCTTGTAGCAGCGGCACTAGCGGCGCCACTGCTCCAGCGTCCTGAATTCGACCCAACGCCTTGGCCGCATGCATTCGCACAATCCAGTCGGGACTCGCGAGCGCAGCCATCAGCGGCGCAAGCACCCGCGCATCGGCGATGGTGGCCAACACCGACGAAGCCAGCTCCTGAACCGTGAGTACGGGATCGGAGAGACAGACGCCCAGCGTTGTCACGGCGGGCTCTCCGATGGCTAAGAGAGCGGCGATCGCCGCATCGCGAACCGCGCGATCGCCGTCACGAAGCACGGAGACTAACGGCGCTACAGCCCTCGGATCTCGAAGCGTGCCCAGCATCGTGGCGGCCTCTTCGCGAATCGCCCAATCCTCATCCTTGAGCGCAGCGATCTGTTCGGCTACCATGTCTGCCATGCCCGACCTCGATCCTAGCAGGATGCTGAAAAAGTCCGCCAGCGGCGTTCTCGCATCGCTCAGAGGCTCAACGTACCGCAAGCGTACGCCTCGCGCTCTTCGCTCGCTGCGGCCTTGCTGAGGCGGCCTTCTGAGCATCCTGCGTGGTGTGCTATAGCTTCTCAGAAGCCTGCTAGCCTCTTTGAGGCCAAATCTCCCGACGGGCCGAATCGGCCTGTGTCGCCAAGAGGCATGTCCACCCTGGCATTGTCGACCACGCTCGAATTGACGGCCACGTCTTCCGGCGCCGGCATCCAACCCAATTTTTCGAGTGTTTCAAGCGTCAACTGACGCAAGGCATCTTTGGCCGTGAGCCGGACCGATGCATAGGAAAGGACTCGTTCCCCTTCTGCGACGACTTCGGACGCTTTCGGGTCATGAGAAAGGCGATCAACGGCTCGATCGCCGTATCGCCGATGGTGGCCAGGGCGTCACTAGCCTTCTCGCGCAGGATGCCGTCCTTCAACAGCATGATCAAGTCGGGAATGACGCGCGGATCGCGGAACTGGCCGAGCGCCGTCGCCGCCGCTTCCTTGATAAAGGCGTCTTCGCTGACGATACAGCCTGGAGTCGGGGTCCCATCCTGTCGAATACCCTTGCCCTTCAACGCGTCCAGCACCGGAAGCAAGGCGCGGGGATCGCCGATCATGCCGAGCGACGCAATGGCATGCCGCTTGACCGCGCCATCCTTCATCGCCTCGATCAAGGCATCAATGGCCCGCGGATCGCCGATCTGCCCCAAGGCGATCGTGGCATCTTCGCGAACCGCCCGATCCGGATCTTTCAGCGCAGCGATCAGGACGTCGACGACTTTGGCGTCCCGCACCCAGGTCCGGCCGATTTGATAGTCGGTGGTCATCCCACCGAGTGCGCGGGCAGCGTGGCACCGGACCACAAAATCCTTATCCTTCAAACACGCAATCAGCGGATCGACGGAGGGCTGACCGATAGAGATGAGGGCGGTCCCTGCTGTTTCTCGCACCGTCTTTGACGGATCACGGAATAGTTTGACCAAGGACCGGGATCGCTCTCGGATCGCCGATCTTGCCCAGCGCCTCTGCCGCTGCGCTCTTCACGGCGCCATCACGATCTCGACAGGCGAAGCATGAGGGCCTCCGACGGCTTTCCGGTCCTTTATTTCCCACAAGTTTTCGCCGCATGTTCGCGGACACGCCATCGCTCATCCTTCAATGCGGTGATCAGGCGATCGACGACTGCGGCTCCCATCGAAGCCATGGCCGCCACGGCATCGTTCCGAACATCCATGATGGAATCGTTAAACAGGACGATGAGCGCTTCCACCGCTTTAGCCCCGCCGATCCTAGCCACGCCCCAGCCCGCATGGGCTCGTACAGTCCAGTATTCGTCTCCACAGGCACCGACCAAGCGCGTCCAATGTGGTCGGATCGGCGAGTTCGGCAAGAGCCTTGGACGCCTCCTCGCGGGTCGCATCGTCGACATCCTCGAGTGCTTCTAACAGATCGTCAAGCGCCTGGGCCATGGGTACCGCTCCTCTACTGATACTGGTAATCGCGCTGGCCGCCATACGGATAGGTCCGGCTGCGGCGGATCGGTTAAGGTCTGGGTCCCTCGTCCCTCCACACATTGGTCGAGCGACTGGTCAAACTCCAACTTCCCCTCTAAGTTCACCGCGAACGGAAAATCGAACGTGAAGCTCCCAAATGTATATTTGCCCGGCTTCAGTTTGAGGGCACGAGATTCGGTCGTCTTATAGGCATCCATGGAATCAGGGTCCGAGCCATAGATGGACGGGGTGATGCCGGGCACTTGCCACCAGGACTGAGGATTAATGGTGGTGGCGTCGATGGTGATCGCATGTTCCTGCGTGTAGGCAGCCGGCTGACCGGCCGCAGCCGGCTGGACGATCGCAGCAGAGCCGAGTCACCCATCCGACCAGACAACAGATCATGTACCATTTGACACTCTGTATCATACGACCTATTGCATGCTCGGATCCCCGTGGGGCCGCGGCAAAGGCAGCCTGAAAGATTTCTTCCACGGCATGACTCTCCCATTCGGTATGTGTCTGTAATCCCAACGTCCGCATCACCGTCGCGCCGGTATCTAAAATGGAGACCGGCTGGTGAATCGCGTGACCAGGTTTAATCCCCACCCCCGACGCGATCCACGGAACCATCGGAACGGCCGCGTCAGCCTGTTCCTGGTTCGCATCCCTGCCTTCGGCGCTGAGGGACGTCACGAACACGGTCGTCCGCTTGGTCAGCCCCTGCTCTTGATAGATATCCAACACGGACTGCATGGCTTTATCCACCGTGCGAAGCGCGTCACGAGTACTCCTTCGAGGTCCAGCCTCGGGACGCGCCCGCTCGACCCGCCTCAGGAAGATGCACCACCAGGAAATGCGGCAGCGAAAGGATGGCATGTCCGTAACCTTGACCACTGCTGGCTTTCTTGAAGTATTGACGGATGTAGGACACGACTCGATCTGTGCTGCACTCAGGCTTCAGAGGCCCGCACATCTGGTAATCCGTGTAGGGCTCAGGTCGCGCCAACTGATAGAGCGACTCGTCCATGAAGAAAATCGCGCTGTCGCGCCCCCGCTGAGATCGAGATAGTCGAACACGCTCGGAGCACGGGGGTAGCCGCGGCTGAATTCGAAGGTGTTCCAGGTAATGCCGTGTTTCTCGACCGGCATTCCCGTTATCAATGACGCCATCGTCGGCAGCCGTAACGCAGGCTTCACTGCGGTGGCAGACCAGGTGACAGCCCCTTCTTGATCAACCGGCTGAGGGTCGGCATCGCGCCGCCTTTCAGAGAGTCCTGGCCGAATCCTTCGAGGACAAAGAGAATCACGTACTCGGTCGGAGCCATTGAGGCAGGTGCCGGTGTCGATACCGTGGCAACCGCCACGTCTCTCGGAAGGACCAGCGCAAGGAAGACAAAGGGATACGGCCAATATCCGAATCGACCATCCGCGATCAAGGCTCATCGGCATGTGCACAGATACAGTTCTTTCTATTCTATTCCAAGTGGACTTCTACGCTATCATGGCGTTTTCCGCCAAGGCAAGCGAGGCAAGGCCTCGCCCGCACGATCCATCGGGGTTTCTTGCGGATGGGATGGCTCCTGGCGCGAAAGTCGATGGCAGTGCTATGCTTATTGTGTACCCTCGTGGGAGTTAACGAATCGGCCCCTGGCGCGTCAGTCCTGTCCAGAAGGTGAGGGCGATGCCACAGATCTCTCCTCCGCACACGATCACTCAACTGGCATTCCCGCGCATCCCATCGCCATGCCTGAGCTTCTTTGCACTGTTCGTCATCCTGTCTGTTTGGCCAACAGTGACACTGGCAGAAATCCGAGTCGTGACCGCTCAGGGGGAATACCGGATGGGAGACCGTGACACCAGAGAAGACGCCATCCGTCTGGCCACCGAAGCGGCCAAACGAAATGCCTTGGAGCAGGTCGCCGTCTACCTCGAAAGCATCACAATCGTGGACGGTCTCGCTGTCACGAAAGACGAGATGCGAACCTATACCGCTGGGTTGGTCCTCGTCCTGGATCAACAGACCATCACAACGCTCGATGGAGACACCGTCGTGGTCAGCACGGATCTGGTAGCCCAGATCGATACGGAAGAAGTCCGACAGGCCATCGCGACCTTGCGAGAGAACGAGGACGCCTGGCATCAACTCATCGCGCTGCGACAGGAAAATGACCAACTACAACAAGAGCTCGATGCGGCAAATCAGGCGTTGGCACAAGCCTCGACCACAGAACAGACACAGCAGGCGACCCAGCAACGCCAAGACATCTTGAATCGGGTGCAATCGAATGCCATGGTCTCGCAAGCCTGGACGGATTGGATGCTGGTCTCGCCGGGGATCTATTCCTCTCAGGGGCCGGGTCGGCCCAGATCCTCGCTCTCCTGAGCGTCGCCCAGGGCTTATATCCCACAAGCCCGCATATCCCAGTGGCCCAATATGTGATTACCACGAGACAGCCGCCCGTTCCCCCTGCAGCAGAGAATGAGACAGCCGACCATGCCACGCCATCAGATCACGCTGGCGCCGGGATCGCAGACTGTTCCGCGAACATTGAACGAAATCACGCATAGCACACCGACAGCGCCACCGCACATCGGCAATCAACCCGGCATCATCCATCAGATACCGCCCTCCACGGGATCGAGAACGTTGACCGATGTCCGCCAGTTGAATCCCTTCTTGCCGCCATCGAGCGCTGCTCCACCCATACTCACAACAGGCTCCGATTGCCGGCTCACGGTCAGCCCGTGCGCTTCAGCAGTTTTTACAGCCGCAACAGGAGGCGGCGGGCGCACCACCTGCGACAAGACAATTCCCTCCGACGATGCATCAGATCCATCCGCCGGCCCTCCAGCAGACGTCCAGCACCTGCCCCATCAGAATGGACCTGGTGGGTTTGGTGGCGGAGGACATCATGGCGGAGGCGGGGCGGCGGTCATGGTGGGAGCGGAGGACGAGGGAGGTAGCGTGTGAAGAACAGAAGGGGCCAGTTGCTGATTGTTGGTGTGATCGCCACGAGCTGTTCAGTCCTGCTGCCGCTGCATTCGTTTGCTGCAGATTCGGGTGATGTTCGAACCCATGCGGAGCAATCCTTTGATCAACTCAAGCAGCACACAGGACAACAAGGCTCCTCGAACGCGCCGTTCGGATCGCCCCACAAGATTGAAGATCGCAACAGCTATTCATCGGACCAGTACCTCGTCGGCAACGGTCAGGGTGATATGACGAAAGGGCAGATCGTCTGCCAACGGGTATCGGAACTGTCTGCCCGTACCGATTTGGCCAAACAGATTCGTATTCTGGTGAAAGAACATATGGTCGACCGAGTTCGCGAGGGGGCAGGCCGAGAGGCGGAACAGGACATCGAACTCACGCGTGAAGAAATCGTCCAGGAATATCTACAGGGCGTGAAGATCGTGGATCGCCGGATAGACGAAGGCAGCAAAACTTGTAGCGCGACTGCCGTCATGCCGAAAAGCCAGATCCAGCCCAATCCCGCGCCCAACCGCCTTGAGTCCACCCCGACAGTCATTCGATAAACCATCCTCCCGAAATCGTTCGTTGCAGTCCGTCGGCCCACATCGGGTATGTAACTCCCCATGCCGATCGAAAACAGCTTTCAACACGACGAGATGTCGCGAAAGAATCCCGGCGAGCGCCTCACCGTTCGTGAGGTCGCCCCAACTACCCTGCCCGAATCGACCCCCGCACAGGACGCGATGGCAACACTCGGCAAGCGCCTCTCGCACGCTGGTGTCCGCATGATCGTCTTGCTGCACGGCTCCATCATGGGAACCGATGTCTTCGGGGTGCAACGGTTGGATGAGCTGGGCGGCCTCAAGCGTGGCTATTCGCGCGGCGTGGCGGGCCTTGATGCCTTATTGGCCCTGATGCGGGAAAGCAGCAATGGCATGTCCCCGCTGCCCGGCGGGCTGAAGCCACCGCTCGCAAATGATGAGGCCACCAAAAGCTACTTGATGAGCAGATCGGGGATGCCGGGAACTTCACACACACCTATCTGGAACTGATGAGACAATTGCTCAACCGAGGCCTGGACCGTCCGATCCATTGCGTCCGCGAGCTCTGGTCCTGTGAACACCATCACCTGGGTCGTGCCATGGCGCGCCGTCTCGCTGCTCGAACGCCTTCACAACTGGAGCGAAACGCACAAGTTGAGCCAAGGCGATCGGATCCTCGTGCAGGCTACATGGGCAGGCCGGGTTAGTCCTCGCCCTCGTCTCGAACCTCTTATGTGTGGCTTCGAACAGCGGCCGGACTCGGCTGCTTGACCTCTTGTCGGCTTTTGCCTCGCAGATCAATCGACCAGATATCGCCTCGACGATCCAACGTGTCGCTCCACTGCTATCGAATGGCGCCATCCTCAATGGAGTGACGCTGGACGTCGTTACATTCGGCATGCCGGTACGCTATGGGTGGGATCCGTCTGGATTGGGAGGACTGCTCCACATCGTCAACCACCGGAGCATGCGGACCGATGGAAAGAGCTGGCTCTCGAAGATGGAGTTGCCTCAGATCACGATGGAGATGCCGATCGCCTGGGGCGGAGATTACATCAAGAATTGGCAGTGGCCGGCAGCGATGCGGTGCCGACGACCGAGGCAGCCAAGGCGGCTAATAAAGCCCTGTGGGAACTCGTGGAACCGTTTGATGGATTCGAACGATGGCTGGAATGTGCCCGCCGCGCCGTCCGAATCCCCAGTGAGGGACTGGGGATTCTCGCCGACTACAAAGATTCCACCGGGTCAACCAACGTGCGCGACCACTATTACGGTCACGCGGCCTATACTCGCCTCAACGCGATGCTGTTCAACACAACCGAGATCGTTCGCACCCTCTATTCATAGAGGACCATCCTCGACCACTAATCCCCACGGATGTTCAAAAGGGCCACTCTCAGCAAGGCCTGCCAGCAGCCTGAGCCCGAGAGCCCGTACCCGGCGCTACAGCTTCTGGTGACCGCTTGACGTGGCTTTGAAGCGATGCGAGAACGAAGCTGGAGGCCCTTTTCAGCATCCGCTACCCTTCGCGCAGCTGCACCGCTAAGAGGCTCCCAGGAAAATATGCCGTCAAGGTAGGCATGGCCGTTGGGCGTGGTGGCGACGAGTTCGATGGATTCGTACACACTGATAGTCGTGCCGCTGCCGGCTGAGGCCGCGACTTGCAGCGTGAGGGCCGCGCTCGGCGCGGGTGACGCGATGTCCTGATGCGTCCGCAGTTGTTTTGGCGAGGCGAGAAGATTCACGAACTGGGCGGGAGGCGCCTGACGAAACTCGCCATCGTAGGTCACCCACAGACGTGCGGCGGCCGACACATGGGCGTACCACTCCTCTCCGACCGCGTTCGATTCAACCCAATTAAACAGGGTGTTGACCCGTGACATGATCGACACCGTCGTCGCGTTCCAACGAAGCGGGAATCTGCAGCAAGGTCGTGTAGCCCACGTGGACATATCCGACCGTGTCCCAGAGCGAAGGATTCGCTCCGACGCGCGCCTGGAGCGATTTATTCGGCAGCACATGCTCCACGTAGTGAGGATTCGCAGCAAGACGGAGATAGTGCGTGTCCTCAAGGTATTTAATCTGGTCGAGCTTGCACTAGGGTTTCATCCCGATCGCCGAATCCGAGGGTGTTCGGCGACGAGACACTGTCCGCTCCGGTAAAGATCAGCTTGCTCCAGCCGATCGGCGCAATGCAGCTGGCACTCGCCGACCCGTTCAGCTTCTCCAGCACCTCCACGCGGCTCTTGATGTCGCCGAAGACCGATTCCAGCCCTTCTTTCGTTCCGCGAACCCGTTCGACCAAAAGACTCTTTTCGAGTTTCCGTTGTTCTTCGAGTTGTCGCACAAACGAGGCTGTCTGCCGATCGAGTTCCAACACTGGTGCCATCGGATCCTCCTCTTCATGTTCATGTAACACCCTCCATGCCGTACATGGAAACCAACGAGAGGTCGCAAGATGGGTGCCCCCTAACCACGCGCACATTGGCTCTGGATATGGATAAACCGAAGGCAAGGCCCGACTGTGAGGACAGGTTTGAACGGAACCCAGCAGGATGCTGAAAATTCAGCCAGCATCGTTCTCGCATCGTTAGAAAATCTACGTACCCAGCAGGGTACGCCTCCGGACCTTCAATGCGCCGCGTAGCCTTACTGGACGGCATTATGAGCATCCTGCGGAGATGCTCTCACTGCCTGCCCAGCCAAGGCCGTCAGACGCTATGCCGAGGATGGTTTTCCGCAGACGGTTGCCCTTCCGTGACAGGCTGAGTTGATTGCCATCGACTGAGCCATGCTGCAGCGCGGCGGGTAGGATCAGTGGATTCGCTTAGTGCGGTCGCCGTCACGCCCAAGGGCGTCAACAGCACGAGAGCCGCCTTCAGAAGCAGGCTGTCATAGGCCGAGACATCATAGCTCCAGGTTCCGTCGAGTCCAGCCACCGCACGCGTCCGGTCCGGCGGATAGGCCGCATCGGCATCTGTAATGATGTAGTGAATCGTGTCGCCGGCTTGGAGCGACACGCCGCGCGCGAGCAGCTCCTGCGCCGCAATCATCGACAAGGTCTGATGGCGATAGGCCTGCGGCTCTTTCGAGAGGGATTTGGTAATGGCCAGTTCCTCAACGGTGGCATGCCCATCGAGGAGATAGCGCCGATAGGTACGGACGATCTCCAATGCCTGCGGAATCTGTCCACGCAACTCGGCCAGCGTTCGCACCTCACTCAGACAACGCAACACCTCCGCCTGTGCCCGCTTGACGAGGAATGGGGCATCGCTGCGACGGATTTCGATGCCGCGGATTTTCATGGCGCCATGGTCAAACAGGCCCACGAACTGATTCGGCACCGGCATGAGCGGATTGACCCGTGACGGAAGAAACCCAATCCAGTGATAGAGCCCTTCCACGCCGATCGAGAGCTCCGTCCGCTCGGAGATCGCCTGCGCAAGCCTGTCGTAGTCTGCCCTGACCGCGCCGGGCTTGACGAGCCAGAGCGAATCCACAATCGCATGCAGCATGCGATAGCCCTGCCGCTCGGCAACTTCCTTGGCCTGCAGCAGCAGATCACGGCTGTAGGCGGTCACGGACTCGTGTGCTTCGATCCGACCAAACCGGGCATTCTTGTATCCCAAATAACCGAACGAGACGACGAGCAGCCACTTGAGCGCCGTTTGCCGTTGATCGAGCACGGCCCTCGCCGCCGGCTGTGTCGCAACAGCCATGAGCCGTTTGTACTGCACGCGCTTGTCGAGCAACGGGGCCAGCGTGCGAGGCACCAATCCCTGGTGATGGCGGCAGGTGTGGTGGCCGATCTCCGGCACCCGCGCGGTCGGCTCATTGCGACAGCACCGGCAATTGACCGTCTCGGGCGAGATGTTGAAGCGCACCATAATGGAGGGATACATCGACGAGAAATCCAGTTCACCGACCTGCTCGTGATAGCCGACGATCGGCGCGAACACTAATCCGCCCTGATCGGTCTGCAGCAACTCGAGCGCGGATTTGAAGGCTTCCGGCTCCTGCTTCCGATAGGGAATCAGCAGGCCGTCGCGACAAGCCGTTTCGAGCTGCATCGAGGTGATCCCCGTCCCTGTCGTCGTGCGGGCCATCTGTTGCAAATCGACCTTCGCGACACGGGCCTGCTCGATGAGGCCAGCCAGGCCCATCTCCGCCAGCGCAAACGAATTGTGCCGATCGAGGTGCAATCGTCCCGACAACGATGCGGGCACCGGCATGGGACAGGATACGGCCGTACGAAAAATACGAATGAGGTTTCCTGGCGCCGATGGATCGATGGGGATCGCGATTGAGTGCAAGCGGCATGCGCAGCCGATCCGCCATGACCATGAGGCGCGGCAGAAGATAGGAATCGCCCCAGTCCGTCAATAGAATGTCGGGGTCCTGTCGCACGAGCAGCTGGTTGAGGCGCTGGATCACGTCGGCATCATCGCCTTCCAACGACACGTTCCTCCCCATCCATCCGCACCACGAGCGAGCTGCGCCCGCCATGATTCGGGTTGGGCAACGGACTGTCCGGCGACAGCTCCATGATCGTGAGCGGAGGGAAACCATAGTCCGTATCCCAGGGCGACTCCAGCGCCTGAATCGACTGAATCCGGCCTTCGACGGTAAGATCAACCTCGCAATGGACGAGAGGAAAGAGTTCTCGGTCGTAGAAGTAGCGCTGCGGCAGCGACACATCCACGTGGAAGAACTGCGCGTCGGGGCAGGCGCGGATCAGTTGTTGCGTAAGGGACGAAGAACTGGGCGGGAGCGTGAACCGAAACTTCCAGCACCGGGATCGGGCGAAGCGCGCCGAGTTCGTATCGCTCCACCTCTCTGGTGCTGATACGACAGGAGGCACGGCGGAGTAGCTGGAACACGTGCTCGCGGATGGACGGTGGAGCCGCCAGATAGCAGGTCGGCACGAAGAGATCGACGGCCCTGATGCGGCGACCGTCATCGCCGAGGAGCCAGACAACCATGCCCTCTTGTGCCGGGTAGACGTCAAGAAGCCATCCCTTGAGTCGAGTCGTGGGGCATGCGGGTTTCAAGAGTCATCACTTTCTGTTGCAACGTGACGACGTGTTTCTGTTGCTCGATCAACATGGACAACAGCATCACCTCGAACGGGGTCTCACGTGCGAGATAGGCGCCGGCGCGACGCATGGTGGCGGGCGGCAGCGAACAACACATCGAGCGCCTGCTGATCCTCACGCCGCAATGCACGCCGGTAACGGCTCCACGAGTCGATTTCCTGTTGGACCAATTGCGTGAACGTGGCAAGCGTGCGCCCCATGCTCTACAACCGATTCCAGAGCAGACGCGGAATCATCCAGCGTTTGGGCTCAAGCCCTCCCTCTTCCTGAAGCCACAGACCTTCCTCGGCTTCGCGCAAGTCGATCGCCCGGCGCGCCTGCGCACGGAGTGCCTCCACAAATCGGCTGCGCCCGCCGGATTCAGGCGGCGCGAGCGGGGTCACACACAGCACCTGTACGCCATGGCTGGCCATATCCTGAAGTGCCTCCGTCATGGCACGAAAGAGGCGCATCGCTTCAGACTCCGGGACCGACTGATCGTACAACGTATCGAGCGGACCAGCGAGAATGACGAATCGCGCATCATAGGTGCGCAACGCCGACAGGAGACAATCCGTGACCAACCGGACCATCTGGTGACAGGTAAAGGCCCGTGAGACGTGAATCTGTTGCAGTACGTGAGCCGGCGCCACTCGACTTGCTCCGAGCCAGCCGCCCCACCAAGAACGGGTCGAAGACATTGGCGCCGGCCAGATACAAGACCGGTTCGCCGGCCAGCGCGCGATCGACCGCAGCACAGAGGCCCAGTCGATAGACCGACGGCGGGCCGGACAACAGCACTAATCCCTTTGGCCGATCAGTCGACACCGCACTCCGCCGCAACGCTGCCAACAGATGGCGAGGCGCATCGATAATCTCTCCGCCATCCTCTGTGCGAAACGGAAACTCAATCGCCTGTTGTTGCACCAGAGCCATAGAACACCTCACGATTCGTTGAAGTGCCGGATCACCCCTGCGACAATTCCTGAATGCTAAACTCGTCCTGCGACGACACGATGATCGGCTTCATCGCTGCATTTGCCGGATGCAGTTCGATCCGACCGTCCTTGCGGTAGTACTTCTTGATCGTCGCTTCGTTGTTGACCAACGCCACCACCGTCTGCCCATTCCGTGCGGTATCCTGCTTTCGCACCACCACCAAATCGCCGGGGAAGATGCCGTCGTCTTTCATCGACTCGCCCCTTCACCCGCAGTGCGAAAGTCTCTCCCCTCGCAACAACGGCGGCAGCACCGCCACCAATTCGGCTTCGCGTGATCGGTTCGATCGGCGCCCCTGCCGCCACCATCCCCAACATAGGAATCTGCGACGACCCCAACTGGTCCAACGCCATCTCGACCGACAAGGGTACCTCCCACGTGCCTGCCTCATAGCGGCTGATCGTCATCCGGCTCAGTTGCAGCACCTCCGCCAGCTTCGCCTGCGTGTACCCCATCCGAACCCGCGCCTGTCTGAACTGTTTAGTCGTCATGTCACAAAATGTTACATACCGAGACAAGGGCTGTCAAGGGGGTAATCTGGCGTCAAATGCCTATAGATAGGGAGCGTCGATTAGAGGGGAAATCGTGCAGGCGTTCTACAAGATCTAGGAACGAGGGGCTTTGGTCATTCTCGTCTTGCCTTTTCTTGCCAATTCGAGGAGCACACGCAACCCGTAATAGAAACATTCCTTGTTGTACCGCGTTTCCCATTCCTTGAGAGTGCTCTGCCCCGCCTTGCTCTTTCGACGAAGCGCCTGTGCCACATCCTTGTGCAACCGACAGCGCGACTCAGAAGCCCGTTGTATCCACATCGGCGGAATATTCGCTCCGCCTCGTTGGAGAAGCCGATAGCCTTTCAGAATGCTTCCGTCTGCACTCTCAAACAATGTTGCTTCTCTCGCCATGTTAGGCCTCCTTTAGCATGGAGCACGATGCTGTCAATCCCGACGCAGAGAGTCAATACGCTTCTCTCCCACCGTTCCACTTGGGGGTGGCTGGGATGATCCCAACTGCGCGCGTCGGACGAGCACATTCTTATCGTGCGCGTTCCGCGAGCAAAGGGATCGTCCCAGCTACCCCTCTCACTTCTTAAAGATCAACCTTGGCTCCGTCATATTCCCCATCGAGACCGTCACCAACTCCCACCCGCTTGATCCGAACTCGTTCAGCATGGTTTGCATATTCTGGGTGTCAGGAAGGACCTCGACAATTTTGTACTGGAACCGTTTGGGTTCTTGCGCCTTCGCCGCAAATGGCTGCCCCATGAACAGCAGGAATGCCAACGCGCAAAGACTGACACCTGCGATCACCCACGCCCCCGAAAGACGTACGTTCTGCATATCTCACCTCGCGTTGCTATGTGTTATGGATGCGCCACCCGCCAATTGTGGCCTGTCCCTAGATCGACTTTTAAAGGCACCGACAATCCCAGCTTCTTCCCCGTCGCTTCCATCTCTGTCTTCACGAGATGCTTCGCCTCTTCCAATTCCTTCTCCGGCACTTCGAAGATCAATTCGTCGTGCACTTGCAGAATCATCTTCGTATGCGGCAGCTCATGGCACAGCCGCCGGTTCACATCGATCATCGCCACTTTGATGAGATCCGCGGCTGAGCCCTGGATCAGACTGTTCACGGCCATGCGTTCGCCGAAGCCACGCTGCACGGGATCGCCGCTCTGCAACTCGGGAATCGGACGCCGCCGGCCGAGGATCGTGGTCGTGTAGCCTTTCGTTTTTCCTTCTTCGATATTCCGGTCCATCAACGCACGCACTGCCGAAAACTTCTCAAAGAACGTCTCGATGTACTTCTTCGCGTCCGCCTGCGGCACGCCGATATTCGAGGCCAGGCCGAACGGACTGATCCCATACACAATACCGAAGACGACGGTCTTGGCCACGCGCCGCATGTCTCGCGTGATCTGACTGGAAGGCAGACCGAAAATCTCCATGGCCGTCGCCATGTGGATGTCCTCGCCCTTCGCAAACACGGCGAGCAAGCGCGGATCTTGCGACAGGTGCGCAGGATGCGCGGCTCGATCTGGCTGTAGTCGGCGCAGAGCAAGGTGTGGCCTACCGGTGCGATAAACGCTTCTCTGATTCGTAATCCGTATTCGCCCTTCACCGGAATATTTTGCAGATTCGGATCGGTAGAAGAGAGCCGTCCGGTCGCCGCGACGGTCTGATTGAGCGACGTATGGAGCCGCTTGGTCTCCGGATTCACCAATTCCGGTAACGCATCCACATAGGTGGACTTGAGTTTGCTGAGGCTCCGATAGTTCACAATCTGCGCGGGCAATTCGTGCTGAGTGGCGAAGCTGCGTCAGCGTGTCTTCGTCGGTCGAGTACCCGGTCTTGGTTTTCCTGATCGGTTTGAGCCCCAACTTCTCGAAGAGCACCGTGGCGAGTTGCTTCGGCGAATTGATGTTGAACTCGCCGCCGGCCAATCCCTCGATCGCCTTGATCATCTGGTCGAGGTCCCGTTCCAATTCTTTGCTGAGCGCGCGCAGGCCTTCGACATCCAATAAGAATCCGTTCCGCTCGATCTCGGCCAACACCGGCACCAGCGGCATTTCAACGTCGGTAAAGAGCGCGAGGCTTCCCTGCTCCGACAGTCGTTCCGTCATCGGCTGAGCGAGCTTGGCCAGCACTGATGCGGCCTCCGCCGACTTCTCTCGCGATCCGGTGTCTTCGTCGAAAGGGATTGCGGTGCAGCGGTGGTTGTTTGTCCACTCCCAAGCCGATGGTTCAACACTTCCCACGCGATGGTTTCAAGCTGGTGATCGCGGCGATTGGGATTGAGGAGATAGTCCGCCACCATGGTATCCAGGTAGGGGCCAGCGAGGGTCACTCCAATGCGGTGAAAAGCCAGTAAGGTCGCCTTCAGGTCATGGACCACCTTGTTTCTAGTGGAATCGTGCAGCAACGCAATGATGGACCGCATGTAGGTTCGAACGTCGAGCGGAATGAACGCGGTCTTCTCTCCCGTAGACAGTGCGATTCCCTGCACATCCGCCTGCACACCTGGCCCAGGGGAGAGCAGACATTGCAAGCCGAGGGCGCCACCCTTCGGTAACCCCTCCACAAATCGCTGTGCGGACGGTTCATCCTGAACGATCTCCGTCTCAACCGCATTCGCCTCAGCCTGTGTGAACGACGGCTGAAATGATTTGAGGAGTGTGGTGAACCCCAGTTCGCGCAACAAATCGGTAAGCTGGTCCTGATGCGGAGACTTCAGATGATAGGTTGCGGCATCGAATGTGACGGGACTATCCACTTCAATGGTCGCCAGCCGCCGGCTGAGGCGGGCATTTTCCGCCTGGTCGATCAGCAGAGCTTTGATCCGAGGCGGTGTGACCTCCTCCACACGGCGTAAGAGTTCCTCGATCGTGCCGAACTGGGCGATCAGCTTCATCGCCGTCTTCTCGCCGATGCCCTTCACACCGGGAATATTGTCCGTCGCGTCGCCCATGAGCCCCATGATCTCCACGACGCGCGCCGGCTCTACACCGAAGCGTTCGAGGCACTCCGCTTCGCCAAGCCACTTGTCTTTCACCGGATCGTACATGCGCACGTGAGGCGTCAGGAGTTGGAACATGTCCTTGTCGCCGGTGACGATGACGACGTCAAAGCCGGCCTGTTCGGCCCGGTGCGCGAGCGTGCCGATCAAATCGTCCGCCTCGTAGCCGGCTTGCCGGACTGCGGGGATGTTGAGGGCATCCACCACGCGATGGATGTAGGGAATCTGGGCGCTCATGCCTTCCGGCATCGGCGGTCGCTGCGCCTTGTAGGCCTTGAACTCCGTATGCCGCAACGTCGGGCCCTTTTCGTCAAACGCCACGACGAGGCCATCCGGCTTCCGTTCACGAATAATCTTCAGCAACATGGTTGTGAAGCCGAGGATGGCGTTGGTCTGGAGGCCTTGGGAATTGTTCAGGGCCGGCAGGGCAAAGAACGCACGATAGATATAGGCGCTCCCATCGATCAGGTAGAGCGACTTACGGCTGGACTGGGTAGTCGGCATGATGCGGGCTTGGGTCCGAGGCCAGTGTCAGCGGTGGTTTATCAAATTGACGGCGCATGCCGTTGATGACACTCAGCAGGGTAGGCTGGCCGACCATTTTGGCCTCCAGTTCACGCTTTTTGGGGAAATCCATGAGCGAGATCCCGATCAGCATCGTCAGGAGGCCCTGCCCGGGCAAAAACAGCATGGCAAAGCCGGCTAAGAGAAATACGACGCCGACGACGTTCTTGAGGACCAAGCCAAACAGGCGCAGCGCTGGATGATGATCCTTCATCCAATGGCGGGGAGTACGCGTGTCAAAATAGTCGGCGGGCAAGCGGACCAGAATCAGCGGGATGGCAATCAGAGAACCGATAAAGCCGATGACCGAGGCCACCGTGAGACCGATAAGTACATCGACAGGAACCCATTGCTGCACTGTTGCGTATAAGTCTTCCATGCGCTTCGTATCCTAGCATGCGACCTGGGGGCACTCAAGCCGACAAACCAAGCCTTGACGAGTGTTTACGGCACGTTTCTCACGGGCTATAATCTTTCTGCCATGTCGCCTCGTTCGCCCAGCACGCTTCGGATCGGCACTTTGCTCGGGGTTGCAGGTCTAGGCATAGCGCTCCTGACCTGTCCCTTTCCGGTCGGTGCGTCCAATGATCTGCATATCGAAATTACGAAGAAAGGCCTGGGCAAGGAGGTCGTGATTACGAAGGGGACGCGCGAGTGGTTCATGCTGATCGAGGTGACACCGGAGAATTCCGTGATCCTGCGGCAAGAGAAAGAGCGCGATCTCTATCTCGTGGACGAAAGTGAAACGCATGATCGTCCCATGACCACGAGCGAAGTCGATGCGGCTATTACCGATTATGTGAACAGCGTGAAGACACGCGCCACGAAGGAGTAGCCACCGAGCATGCCGGCTCAACCTAAGTTTGTCATCTTCGCCCATCATGCCACCTACGATACGCTGCACCAGGTCGCGACCCTTGGTCTCACTGCCGCGGCGATGGGAAAGGACGTGATCGTGATCTTATTGTTCTGGACGATCAAGAAGCTGGCCGAGGGAAAGATCGATCAGATAGACTTTCCCCTGAGTATGCCGCTTCAGCCGGCGAAGTGGCGCGGCTTTTGAAAGAAAAAAAGGTCCCGACGATTTCTGAAATGTTTCAGGACGCAAAACACGTCGGGAAGTTTCGCCTAATCGCCTGCAGTGCCGGGCTGGAGTACATGGGCGTGGACGGTGCCGTCGTCGAAAAGAACGTCGACGAAGTCATGGGACTCCCCGCAATTATTGCGCTCACCTCCGACGCGGAAACGAAGCTGTTCATCTGATTGGTTGTTCTTGCTCTCTGCTTCGGCTCATCACCAACTCTCATAATCTTGAATATTCCAGCAGGGTAATCTGCAATAACCGACGTGGCCTATTTCGCTGTCGGCTGGAGAGATAACACCTTCTTGGTGGGATCCAGTGTGACCTGAAATTCCCGCAAAGCACTGAGTCCCAGCAACCCTTCCACACCTCCCGGAGCGTCAGGAAGATCGTGAATGACCACGACACTGTCTCTGACTTCAGCCTCCGCCAGGCGTATCGACTTGATTCGAACCAAGGGGGCCTGAACCGATCCCCCACAGTATTCATCGTGACGGTCCCCATGGTTACGTCTGAGTACAATCCAAGCTCGCTGGCAAGCCTATGGGACACGACGCTGTGGGACGCGCCCGTATCCACGATCAATCGGGCATCCTGCTCTCCATTGAGCTTCACCGTGACCACGAACAGGTGGCCGACTTGTTGAAGCGGCACGTCCACGGTGTGACTCGCCGGGCTTGTGCTCTGTTCTTCAGGCAACCCTTTTCGGCCTTCTATTGAGCCGGGCACGGCAGGGATTGGCGCAACTGGAAGCTTGCTCGAATTCGACTTCGGTGGTGTCGCCACGCCGAGAGGGGTGCATTGTTCAAAGCTGCGCCGGCTGGTCTGTGAGCACTTGGCGGCCTTCCTTGTCATAGCAGCGATAAATTGCATTCCCTTCTTCGTGAATCGAGAGCAGCGCGCCAAAAAGACCGATGGCCACAAATGCCTGCGTGTTTCTTGGTCGGCAACTCATAAATCCCCGCTGGTTTCCACTTCTTCTCCTAACGCGATTGTGTCACCCCTACCCGATCACAACAATCCCTGAGTTTGCACTTGCTGCAGAAGGGCGAGACTGGTTGGCAGAGGTTCTGCCCGTAGGGGACAAGCAAATCGTTGAAGGTAATCCAATGTGACGATGGCAATTTCTTGCGTAGCGCCTGCTCAGTTTCCTCCGGTGTCTTCGTCCTCACATAGCCCCAGCGATTGCTGATCCGATGCACGTGGATATCCACGCAGATGCCGGGCTTGCCATAGCCGACCGTCACCACCAAGTTCGCCGTTTTCCGGCCGACCCCGACAGTGTGACCAACTCCTCGATGGAGTCGGGGACTATGCCTCCATAAGCGTCCAGCAGACGACGGCAAATGGCATGAATGGACTTGGCTTTCGTCCGGTAGAACCCGACGGGATAGATGGCGCGTTCGATCTTCCGGAGCGGCAGGGTCAGCATCGTGGCCGGCTGATGCGCCAAGGCGAACAGCCGGGCACTGGCTTCACGCGTCGTCTTGTCTTTGGTTCGGAGGCTGAGGAGACAGGATATAAGGATGCGAAAGGGATCTCGGTTCGACTCGCGCGCCACCACGCCGACAACCGGCTCCTCCCACTTCCGGATCTCGCGCTTCACAATTCGAAGCGCTGCAGTGATCTGGTCCTGGCGCATGGACGAGGAGGGCTATGAAGGCCTTGGGAGAAATGCGATCAACCGATTGGGTAAGTCCGTGGGAGGACGCTTACTCTGGCTTACGCTTCGACAACCACTTTTGACGCCGCCGTTGCGCCTCGCGCTGCTTGGCTTTCTTCCTGACACTCGGCTTTTCGTAAAATCGCCGACGCTTCAGTTCGCGGAAGAGTCCTTCCCCGCGAGTTTTTTCTTGGCAACTTTGAGGGCTTTCTCGACGTTATTATTGAAGACTTTGATTTCCATTCTTTTCGACTGTGTACTTTCCCAGGCGATGCCTGTACAGGTTTTTTCTTCGTGCCGGCCTGACCTTGGCCAGGGAAGGCAGTGTAACATGACCCCTGAGTTCCTCAAGACGGTTTATCATTTGCTGAATCCGATCGAGAATTGACGATTTAAGTCTTTGATTGTGCTGGAGTTTTATGTTTTCTTCGACCGTATGACGCCCCGCATCGGCTGCGGCGATCGCCAGCACCAGTCCAACGGTGAGATCAGAACGAACGCGTGGCTTCACCCCTGCCGAGCAGGCATGAAGCAAGGCACCGGCCTTCGTTGCCAGTTCGGCGATTTCAAGCGGGATCTCCGTCGCCAGATGGAGCGCAGACGACAAGACGGCGGGACGAGTCCGGTCGGTTTTCGCAAGCCTCGTTGCCTGGATAAATCGCTGATAGGCATCGCCATCCGCCTGCATGAGCTCGCGAAGCCGCAGGCTAATCTCACTCAGCCGTTGTTCCACTCCTCGTTGCCCGCTAAGGCGCGCGCCCATGATTCCCAGCGAGGCCGCGAGGGCGCCTACCAAGGCCGCAACCGTGCCGCCGGCTGGAATCGGAGTCGCTGCGGCCACTGAGTTCAAAAATTCCGCGATCGATTGCGCGTGCCAATCAACCGACTCCTGTTCACGCGATGGGACCGATCGCACCGGCTCACCTAATAGGCGAGCCTCCAATCTCATTTCCAGTACCTGCGTTGAATCGAACTGTTCGAGCCCGAGGCTATGCCCAGCGGCCTGAACCAGGGCAGCTTGGGGCACAAGCCCAATCACTTCGCTCCCCGCTACCTCGACACCATGCTTGGCTGCGAGGGTTCGGACCGCTTCAAACGCAACATGGAGAGGTGTGATGATGTAATCGGTGAGATTCATGGCGACCTGAACCATCTGTCGACTCGCTAACTCCACGCCGATCGCTTTGAGATGGGGCAGCCCTCCGTTCGATTGGCGAATGTCTTTCGCAATGGATCGGGCCAGTGACAGATCCGTCGAGCGGAGATTCACATTAAAGGCGATCAAGGGAGGTCGCGCACCGATCACCAGGGCGCCGGCCGTCTTGTGCAGGCGAAAGGGGCCAAAGTCCGGTGTCCAGTCCGGATCGGAAGCCATGCGGAAGGCAAGGCCCTGAAGCCCTCCTCGACGAACCGATTCAAGCGGAGCATGATCGCGGTGCAGGGCCGCCTGTTCGTACAGGAAGACCGGAATCTCCAGCTCTGTTCCCACCCATTGTCCCAATCGCTTCGCCAGATGGATACATTCCTGCATCGTCGTGCCGCGCAACGGCACGAAGGGCACGACGTCCGTCGCCCCCACTCGCGGGTGAACACCCTTGTGCTTCCGGAGATCGATGAGATCGGTCGCCACGCGAATTGTGCGAAAGGCGGCTTCAACGACGGCGTCCGGTTCGCCGGCAAAGCTCAAGACGGAGCGATGGTGGTCCCGGTCCATCGTGTGGTCCAATAGCCAGACTCCCGGTACGGACTCCACCGCATTCACCAGGGCACGCACCGTCGTCTGGTTTCGCCCCTCACTGAAGTTCGGCACGCACTCGACGATTCGATCCACGTCCATGCCTCCATCACGAATCGAAACAACGAAGCCGGAGGTCTGATTATCATCCCTCCGGCTTCTCTCTCCCGTGAGCCACTGCCTGTGCAATTACTTCGTCTTTTTACAAACGCTTTATAGATCGTTCCCGACTTCGTCTGTTCTTCTTCGAGACCGACCATCAGATGGCCGGTCGTGTCGCACCAGGCCGGCATGTCCTTCTTGATGCCCTCGTCGTCTGAGACGACTTCAAGAACCTGGCCCAACGTGAGTTCCTTGATCTTCTTCAAGGTCATGATAATCGGCATCGGGCAAAAGTACCCGAGCGTATCGAGCTTCACATCGGCTTGAATCATTTCATTCACTCCACAAAAGGCTGAGCGTGTGAAAGCGCGACTTGCGTGACGTGTTTTTGATGGTCTCGCCTGTCTCGCTCTTCAGATAAAGAGATTCACGCTGCCCTGCTTGGCTTCTGCAAGATAGGTGGTCACCCCGGCGAACTGATCGATGCCCTCGATCAGCGTATCTTTGGTGATCCCCATCAGCCCCATCGTGGTCGTGCAGGCAATAAAGTGAACACCGAGATCCAGTGCCGTCTCCATGAGCTCCGGCACACCCGGCATCCGGTTTTGCTTCATGACCTTTGCATCATCTTCGTGCCCAACCCCCAGAAATGGAACCGCGAGAGAGGAAGACTGTCTGCGCCCCCTTTATTCAGCAGGCCGAACATCTGACGAAGCCAGTCCTTGGCAGAGCTGCTCGCACCTTTCCGGCGAATGGCGTTGAGGCCCCAGAAGGTGAAAAAGACGGTGACCTGCATCCCCATGGCGGCGGCCCCGGTGGCGATAATGAATGCTGCCATCGCTCGGTCCATATCGCCGCTCAATAGCACAATCGTCACCTTGTCAGGCTTTGAAGCCTGTAGGTCTGCCAACGCTACGGCTGGATCCAACTGCGCGATTGCCATGACACCCTCTTTCCTATCAGATCCGCATGAATGTGGCGATTTCAATCCAATTTTGACTATAGTCTCCGCTTCTTTTTCTTGTCAAGGAAGGGGAGGGAGCCAGGTTGCCTGGATGGTCTCTATGCTCGCAGAGGCCGCACGCTAAGAAGGTGCTCCCTCGATGCGCGCAGCTGAGACCACCCAAGCAACCTGGCCCGAAAAATTGAGTGGAGGATGGGATTTGATGGGCGCAGTTGGGCCAGCATAAGTGCCTCAGGAGATGACAGGAAAGGTCACAAAATGTGCTCGTTGGACGCGCGCAATTAAGGCCAGTCCACCATGATAATAGTAGGAGCGGGTAAGAGATAAGACACTCGCTTGACGTTGCATGACCTAGTCGCTATAGTCACGATCAAGCTCCTTCCGCAGTCCAGGCTGGTCCTCTCACGCACTTCCATCCTCGTAGATGAACACAGACTCCATCACCGACATCAATTCCTTAAAGGGTGGTCCGCTCTTTGGCTTTTGGTATCCGGCCCTGCCGAGCGGCAAGTTGCGGCCTGGGACATTGCAGCCGCTCCTCATGCTCGGATTGCCGATTCTCTTGTGTCGCGATCGACAGAGCAAGGTTGCCGCGATGCGGGATCTTTGTCCACATCGCGGCATGCCGTTGTCGTTCGGACGGTTTGACGGCGAACGGGTGGAATGTGCCTTCCATGGATGGCAGTTCGACACGGCAGGACGCTGCCGTCATATCCCCGCATTGGTGGGTGAGGGTACAGCGCTCCAAGCCGAAAAAATTGGTGTCACGTCCTATCCTTGCGAGGAACGAGACCACTATATTTGGGTCTATCTTCCTGATGGAAAAGGAGCACCGAGCACCATGCCGGAGGTGACGAAGCTTCCTATTCTTTCAGAACCCTATCAGTTCTTTGATCTGTCCCTCACCTACCGGTGCAACGTCGACGAAGGGGTAGTAGGACTCGTCGATCCAGCGCATGGCCCGTTCGTTCATCAAAGCTTCTGGTGGCGGAGCAAGGCGAGCGTGCATGAGAAGACCAAGGTCTATGAACCCATTCCCAACGGATTTCGCATGGTCGCGCACGCCCCTTCGCAGAACAGCGGGGCCTATAAGCTCCTCACCAGGTTCTATGGAGGCCCCTTGACCACAACGATCGATTTCGTACTCCCGAATCAACGGTACGAACTCATTCAGTGCGGGTCCTTGTGGATCTCGACCCGCCTCACGGTGACGCCGACCACAGACCAGGAATGCCGCGCCGATTATTGCGCCGCCTGGAATTGTTTCCCTGGCTTCCGTTTGAAAGTTCATCTTTCGTCAGTTCACCAAAATGTTTCTGTCTCAAGACAAAATCGCATTCGAACGGCAAGCGATCGGTTTTCGTTACAAGCCGTCGTTGATGCTGGTCGGCGATGCGGACATGCCGGCTAAATGGTACTACAAGTTGAAAGCCGCGCATCTTGCGTCGGCGCAATCCGGACAGCCCATCGACCATCCGCTCAAAGAACGCGTCACGCTTCGCTGGAAGAGTTAAGCGCGAGACTGGCGGGAAACGCGCGACTGCAGGAACAGGGCTTATATGTCACGCGAGTCTCGCTCCTCGCGCTTGTCGCGCGCCCTCATTCATTTCGCACCCATCTGCACTAACAGCCCCATCGCCTGCTGAATCTGGAGGCGTGAACCGAGTATCACCACAATATCGCCCGCCGTTAACCGGGTATGGTCCGAGGGATTTGCTTCCGTCAGCCCAGCATGTGTCCACGCGATCACCGAAGCGCCCGTGCGTGCGCGGAGAGCAATATCAGCCAGCGTCTTCCCCTGCGCAGGCGAATCATCATCGATGCGGCAGGTTTCGACTTCCGCATCGGCCAAGGTCCCGTCACGAAGATGATGTGGGAGTTCCGGCAATTCGCTGCGACGAAGCAAGGCATACCCTTCACTGCGAACTTGCTTCACCTTTGCAGCACAAAACTCTGCGGCAGTTTGTAGGTGCGGAGCACTAAGGAAAAGATCTCGATGGAGGTTTCAAATTCCTCCGGCACCACATCATCCGCGCCGAGTTGGTGCAGCTCCTCCAATTCGCGCAGGTAGCGAGTCCGCACGACGACATGGAGTTTGGGGTTGAGTCCCTTGGCAACCTGCACCGCCCGCCTGGTGGTAAATGGGTCAGAAATGGCGACCACCAACACCTTCGCATCCTCGATCTTCATGTGCCGCAACACATTCGGATTCGTGGCATCGCCGTAGTAGACGGGCACCCCGTGTTTCGATTCGCGGCTGACGGTATCGCCGTCGAGATCCAAGGCGAGATACGGGATCTCGGTATCGCCGAGGACGCGGGCGAGATTCCTCCCGTTCAACCCATACCCCACAATAATGACGTGGTTCTTCATCCGAATCTGCTTGCCTGGGGCATGCAGGATGTGGGCAGTGGTGCGACTAGGCAGCCAATGACGAAGTCGCTGCCACGCTTCTGCGCGGCGGGCCAGGTGCGGTGACCACTGCATGAGAAAGGGCGTAATGATCATGGAGAGCACCGAGACCGCGAGAAAGACCTGATACGGATCACCCCGCAAGAAACCGCTCTCCTGCCCTTGCTGCGCCAGCAAGAAACTGAACTCTCCGACCTGGGCCAGGGCAATGCCCACCATAATCGCAGAACGTGGGGGAATCTGCGCCAACAAGACAGCTCCGGCCCCTGCGAAAAACTTCACTAACAAAATCGTGACGAGTAGCCCGACCACAGGCAACGGATGCGCGAATAATATCCGCCAGTCCATGAGGATACCGATCGACACGAAAAAGAGACTGTTAAAGCTGTCGCGGAACGGCAGTACTTCGGCCACGGCTTGATGGCTATATTCCGATTCGGAAATGACTAACCCGGCGATGAACGCGCCCAACGCCAGCGAAATGCCGCCGAGCGAGGTGAGCCACGCGATGCCGAGACAGGAGACGATGATCGTCAGAAAGAATAGTTCGCGGCTGCGGCTGCGGACGATATGTCCCAACAGCATGGGGACCAGATACCAGGCGGCTGCAATGACGAGCGCGACGACGAGAACCGACTTCCCCAAGGCAAGGATGATCGCCAACCCGCCTCCTTCTGATTGGCTGGCAAGAATCGGCGTCAGCAGCATCATGGGTACGACGGCCAAATCCTGAAAGATGAGAATGCCGATCGTGGCTCGGCCATGGATCGAATCACTGTCCCCCGTTCGGCCAAGGTCTTCAACACGATCGCGGTGCTGCTCAGGGAGAAGAGAAATCCCCAGAACATCCCCTGTTGCCAGGACAGTCCGATAAGCATCGCCCCGAGCCATGCGATCAACAGCACGCCGCCGACCTGGAGCGGTGCGGCCAGGAGCATGAGGCGGCGCATGGAGGCCAATTGCACCAGCGAGAATTCGATGCCGATGGTGAAGAGGAGCAGGACGATTCCGATCTCCGCCAACACTTGGACCGTGCCGATATCCGAGATGACGTTCAACCCGTTAGGGCCGATGAGTGCGCCGGCAACCAAGAATCCGGCGATCGAGGGAAGCTTGAACTGATGGAATACAAAGACGACGGCGATCGACGCCGTGAAAATCACGAGCAGATTTGCAAGCACGCCGTAGTCAGTCATGACGGAAAGCGTCCAGGCGAGGGAGACGGCTCGAATGCCTCACGTTTCACGGGTTCAAAGCGGAGAATACCCCAGCAGCGCGGAGGGAACAAGGCAAAGCTACTTGTTTAACTTAGGCATTGCCATGGAAGGCGAGCGTGAACAAGTCGACCAGGTGCTGCATGGAACAGCGATCGAGTGGAACTTCGCGGGAGATCTTTCGGTAGACGCCACCGGCTGGTCCAGTCCAGTCATCAACCATGCGGCCTCACACAACTAACCGAAGCTGATTTCGTTCTGTGGAATTTTGAAAGTGCGCGCCCCGAATAGACTAAGCCATTGGCCTCGGCTAATCGGCCACCTGAGCCATCTGGGCATGTCCCCCACCAGTAGCAAGACCCCCTCGAAAGATGAATAGACAGCTTTCTCTCCGGTGGCATAGCTTGTCAATACGAACGGTGAGTATAATAAATGAGGTGAACGATGTCGCAAAGCCTGTCTGCTCCACCATCTCAGGGGAGGTGCTCTATGCAGCCCACCCATCTGCTCATGATCGCCGCGACGACTCTTGTCCTGTCCTCAACTTCGGTATTTGCCGATACCAAGACTGGCTTCGACCCATTACTGATGCGGGAGTGCCCCTAAGCCGACGGGACCGCCCTCTATACCAACAAGGATCTGCCTGGCTGCAAGCTGATGACACTGAAAGAACTCTCGGTCGTGCCCTCGCTGGACAATATGCCAACCTATCGCCCCACCGCGGTTGCGGCTCCTCACTATGATATTCCACCGTACGTCGACCGCCGTCAGGCCGGTATGACCGGCGGGGACAAACCGCCCCAGACTGGGCCAAAGATTGGTATGCCAGCATTGCCTCGTCCGGATCCGTTCAAGCTGAAGTCTGCTCCCTCTATGGAGAATGGCTCCGCCTGGTTCAGAAAACTCGTGGCGGGTTCTTCTACGGGACAGACCCTTCGTATGGCGGAGATCTTTCTGGAAGAAATCAGCGAGGTGCAAGCTACTCATTCTACGACAACGCGCGATACATCACGCTGTCGAAGATCTTTGGGCCTGGATTTGTGCCGATCGGTTGTCAGTAACCAGTCTGCTTCAGAGCGAATGACCGAGGGTGCCAGGCTCTCTGACGAGCTCGGCACCCTTCATTTTTGTAAAACTCCCGATACCACTGCACAAAACGCGCGATACCTTCTTCGATCGGCATCGCCGGGGTAAATCCAACGTCTCGCGTCAAATCTTCGACATCCGCGTATGTTGCCGGCACGTCGCCCGGCTGAATCGGCAGCAATTTCTTCACCGCTTTTTTCCTAACGCGTTCTCCAACACCTCGATAAATCGCAACAGTTCGACCGGCTGATGATTACCGATATTGTAGATCCGGGCCGGTGCTGAGCTGGTTCCGGGATCCGGTTTGTCACCGGACCAAGCATGGTTCGGCGTGGCCGGATGATCGAGAGTTCGGACCACGCCTTCTACGATGTCATCGACATAGGTAAAATCACGGCGCATTTTTCCGTGGTTGTACACCTCGATCGGTTTTCCCTCTAGAATCGCCTTGGTAAAAATGAAGAGGGCCATGTCGGGCCTTCCCAGGGCCCATAGACCGTAAAGAACCGCAGACCCGTGCAGGGAATCCGATAGAGATGTGAATAACAATGGGCCATGAGTTCATTCGCCTTTTGGTGGCCGCGTAGAGAGAGACCGGATGATCGACGTTGTCGTGAATCGAAAACGGCATCTGGGTATTGCCGCCGTAAACGGAACTCGACGAGGCATAGACGAGGTGCTCAACCTTCGCGTGCCGGCAACCTTCGAGAATGTTCAGAAACCCTTCGATATTACTGTCCGTATAGGCATGCGGGTTCACCAGCGAATAACGCACACCTGCTTGCGCCGCCAGATGGACCACGCGCCGGATCGGTTGCTTCGCGAACAGCTTCTTCATCCCGACCCGATTGGCCAGATCGAGCTTCGTGAATGAAAATGACTTGAACGGCTTGAGCTTCGCCAGCCTCGCCTTCTTTAGCCGCACGTCGTAGTAGTCGTTGACGTTATCCAGCCCGATCACCTGCTCACCTCGCTCCAGCAATTTGGTCGCTGTATGAAACCGATGAATCCGGCGACGCCGGTGACGAGAATCGGATCTTGCTGCCGTTTTGCGTGCCGTCATGGTAGTCCTTGTCAATTTAGCGAGATGGTGTGGTGCGGCTACCGGCTTTCATAAACGGAGGATCACCGTGGTCAAGCCGGTAGAGCGACAGGGGCGTCAGGGCTTCCCCGGTCGTCCGCGGCTCCACCAGCCCGTCGGTCGTGCGATGAAACAGATCCAGCGCATGGCCGTAATGATACCCGCATCCCTGCTTAACGAGAAGTTCTTTGAGCATTTCCGGATGTTCCCAGTGGGCCGTCAACAGCGCTGTGCGTGCGGGATTCCGTTGGCTGAACATGAAGGAGAGATGGTCCGGATACCACTCTGCCCCGCCGGTGGCATACGACACGAACAGCTTTGCCTGTGCCGCCGCACATACATCGGCAAGATACGCATTCGTCAAATAGCCGTTTTCTCCCACATCGAGCCATTTCCCAGGATGAGACAAGGGCGCATGGGCCGCATGACCTCGGACGTCGAGCAGTTGTTGTTGCGAGGCAAATACCAATGGAATCGACCCATGCTTCTCCACGAGGAACTTGATCGCTCCGTCCTTGAGTGCGGATCTGCCGCTATTCGTCGGCCCGCTGTCCGCGTGCACGAGGACGTTGTAGCCACGATCGGCGACGAGATAGCAGTTGCGCGGCATCTCCAGATCGCAAGGGTCTTCGCCGTAGAACGGCACGGAGTACACGGCTCCTCCTTCGAACGGCCAACTTTCTCCATGCGCCAATTCGATCACGTGGCCGAATCCCAGTTCTCGCAAGAGCGACAGATAATCATAGGAGAGTGTACGCCGATTCCTTCGGCTCGGCACGATGATCGGCGTGTCTTTGGGCAGGTGCAGGAGCGTGCGAGGGATCCACATGATCGTCGTGATCGTGGGTCAAGAACACGGCAGCCGGTTTGGGCAGCAGCGATCCCCAGAGCGACGGGACGGAGGACTCCGCAAACCAGGGAAGCAACCAGGGGTCGAACAACAATGCCTGGTCTCGTTGCCGATACAGCAGCGCGGCATGGCCGAGATGGATCGTGTCTTGATCTTGCAGTGTGTCGAACCAACGGGACCTGACGGAGGAGGTACTTGAACTGACCAAGCACTCATGCTGGTGGAGGGATTCGATTAATCGCGTGAGCACGCGTTCTCCATCTCGTCCCGAGGCCGCCACCATCGTCTTGATTTCGTCGGGCTGATGCGTCCCGTCCAGGAACCCCAAGACCTTTCCCACCAGCGGCCCCACCTGTCGCTGGTCGAACCCGATCGGAATCACCTGCCGCTTCACAGAATGGAAGATCCGGAGCCCGCCGTTGATGACCGTGGCGGATTTGGTGGAATCGGTCGGAAACTCCCATTGAAACGTACCGTCCGGCCTCCGCCCACACCGAATGTGCTGCTGCAGATAGGGACGGGCGCTGATCACCTCCGCATAGGCATCCTCCAATCGCCGTTGACGATCGGGATCGTCGAGCGGGGCTCGCTTGGAAAAGACATCGCTGATGGCCGTATCGATCGCGCTGGAGAGGAGGCCATGGGCTTCATGAAGACTCGCGACGACTTCAGGCGCCACCCCTGCAATAAAGGGGAACGGACCTGGAGGTTCCGCGCTCTCCAGTTGAACCCAGGCCCAGGGCGCGAGGCTGAGATACTGTTTTTTGGCAGACTGTCCCAGATTTTCATGCTCGTAAGGCGTCAGGCGTCAGGCGTAAGGGGATCGCCCATCCGTCTTTGACCTCGTTGTGCTCAACCATCGCCTCACCCTCACGCCTTACCCCTTACGTGTGAATTCTAGTTTACTGATGGCAGGTTCGTACAATGCTTGAATGACAATCCCGTCGGGATCGGAAAAGTAAAAGGAGTAGCTGCCGTCGCGATGCTGTTTTGGCGGTGTCACGATCCGCCCGCCCAGCTTCTGCAGACACGGTTCGACTTCTCGATACATCCGGTCGACTGCCTCAGGGCACTCAAGAATTACGCCGAAGTGATCCAACACTTGCCCCGTTAATGGCTGATACGCGGCGAGATCGGACGCCGGGATCTGGTGCAAGGCGAAATTGTCCGAACCGGAACTGAAATACACATTGTCGGGGTCCGGCTCCCATACCACCTTCATTCCCAACAACTGTTCATAGAACGTGCGAGAACGCGCGAGATTCGTGACGCGCAACGCCACATGGCGTAATCCTCGATGGAGCGGAACGCTCATAGCCTTCCTCAGTCGTGTCCGTATAGTAGGGAGACACTGTGGCTCCGTCAATTGAAAAGCCCTAAGACCTTCTCACCTCGATCGTACAGACGGCTGCGCTTCCATTCCCAGCTATGGTACGATCGTTTCGCTTGTTATCTTGTATAAGGAGTCCACCACGATGTCTGTCCAACCATTGCTTGTTTCGACTGTGTTCGGTGTCCTGATCCAAGCAGATCCGATGTCACTTTTCCCCTCGAAGCCATGATGGTGACCGTTGGCTTCAATGGTCTGACCGTCGCTGCCTTCGAAAGCCGCATGGAGGCCGAGATCGCCAGACTCATAGAGCGCCAGGGGGAAACCCGCGCGTCGCTCCTGCCCTTCGCGAAATTCCACTGGATGACAATTCCGCGGCGCTGAAGTTTGGGGTCAAGCTCACAACCGAGCGAGTCGATCTTCTCGTGCTTCTTACCGGCGTCGGCACAACCGCGCTGTTCGATCTCCTCAAAACACGCTATCCCTGGTCATCGATAGTGGCAGCCCTCAAACAGACGGCCATCGTTGCCCGAGGACCCAAACCGGTCATAGCCCTCAAGGCGCTCGGTCTCCAACCGACGCTGACGGTGCCCGAACCGAACACATGGGTAGAGGTCGTCTCCACGCTCGACGAGTACCGTCCCGTCAAGGGCTCCGCGTCGCCGTGCAGGAGTATGGCATGTCCAACCCGGAGCTCTTGGAAGCCCTGAGACAACGTGGCGCAGAGGTCTTTCCCGTACCCATTTACCGTTGGGCACTCCCTGAGAACACAGACCCGTTGAAGAAGGTACTCGGCGAGATCATCGCGGGAAACATACAGGTGATCTTGGTCACCAATGCTGCGCAGATCGATCATGTCATGCAGTTACTCGAACAGGAAGGCAGCACCGCGCAGTTCAAAGAGGCCTGCAAAAGATGGTCGTCGCGTCCATCGGCCCCACCGCCAGCGAACGCCTCCGCCATTACGATCTCCCCATCGACTTCGAACCCTCCCACCCAAAGATGGGCGTACTGGTAAAGGAAACCAGCGAGCAGGCTCACGCCCTTCTTCACCAAAAACAATCAGCGTAGGCTGGTGGGATTCTCGTCCGGCGCAGTCGCATGCACACCAGAGGACGAGACCGGCCTGACGCATGGCGGGAAATCTCACCATAGAGCTCTGCTCACTTTCCTCTAGCAGGATGCTCAAAAGGCCGTCCAGCAAGGCCGCAGCGAGCGAAGAGGCGAAGGCGTACGCTTCGGTACGTTGAGTTTCTGAGCGAAGCGAGAACGCCGCTGGCGGACTTTTTCAGCATCCTGCTGGATCGGTTACGAGAGGACAAGCACGCCGGCTCCCGAATAGCGTCCGGCTTTTAATTCTTGAAGCGCACGATTGGCCTCGGCGAGAGGGAACGACAGGGTGTGGGGTTTGATGGGAATCGCAGCCGCCTCGCGCAGGAGATCGAGCCCGTCCTGTCTCGTGTTGGCCGTGACGCTTCGAATGACCCGCTCTCCAAAGACCTCTCGATCGTAGTCGAGCGAAGGAATCGGCGTCATATGAATACCGGCGAGGGCGAGCGTGCCGCCTCGTTTCAAGGCACGCAGGGCCGGTGGAACCAATTCCCAGCCGGCGCAAAGATGATCGAACTGTGGAGCTTGTCCGGAGGTTGGTCGGTCGCCCCGCCCACCCATGAAGCGCCCAATTCACGTGCGAGACGCTGGTGCTCCGGTTTCAACGAGCTGACATAGACCTGACACCCCCAATGACGAGCAATCTGGATGGCAATGTGAGCTGACGCGCCAAACCCATAGAGACCGAGCCGTTGGCCAGGCTGAACTCCACTGAGACGCAATGCGCGGTAGCCGATGATTCCGGCACAGAGGAGGGGAGCCGCTTCTTCATCACTGAAGACCGGTGGGATCGGATAGGCAAATGCTGCCGGGACAAGCGCATACTCCGCGTATCCGCCATCGACCTGATAGCCGGTAAATCTGGCGCGCTCGCACAGGTTCTCCCGCCCGCCCGTGCAAAACTCGCAGATCCCGCACGTGCGCTGCAACCAGGCGATCCCGACTCGCTCGCCGACCGTCCGCTCACTCACCCCCGCGCCGACCTGACTCACGGTCCCGACGGCTTGGTGGCCGGGAATGAGCGGCAGCGCTGGGTCGGCCAACTCGCCCTCGACGACGTGAAGATCCGTCCGGCAGACTCCACAGACAGTGAGACGAACCAAGACTTCTCCGGGACCCGGCTCCGGTATTGGAAGTTCGCGAAGCTGCAGCGGCGAAGTTCCCACATCCGCCGTGCGCGCCAACACCATCGCCTTCATCATTGATCGCTCTCAGGAAAATTGGCCGATGGTGAACCGGCGCAAGCGGACGAACACAACACACACACACAGGCTGCTCAAAAGGTCATCCAGCGAGGCCGCAGGGGAGTCACACCGGAGGCGTACCCTCTCGGGTGCGTTGAGGATTGTGACGAACCGAGAACGAAGTTGAGGGCCTTTTTCAGCAGCCTGTTAAGGTTTCGCCTTGATACATTCAATATCCAGCCGTATCTGAACCTCGTCGCCGACGACGAGCCCGCCGCTATCCAACGACTTGTTCCAGACCATGCCGAAATCTTTCCGGTTGAGCTTCCCTCGGCGCTGAAGCCGGCCCTCATATTGCCCCAGGGATCCTTCGTCGCCCCGTTGTAATGGCCCGTCAGGGTGACTTCTTTGGTCACCCTCGTAGGGTGAAGTCTCCTACCATTGTAAAGTTCTCTGCGGTCTTCTTATAGCTCTTCATCTTGAACGTTATGGTCGGATAGTGTTCCACATCGAGAAAGTCGGCATTCCGTATGTGGGTATCCCGTTTTTCGTGGTTTGTATTTACCGACCCGGCCTTGATCGTGGCCTCAACGGCCGTCACGGCGCCGGCTTCGGCATCCATGTCGATAAACCCGGCATAGTCCGTGAACCGACCTGCAGTCTTCGACACGACCATGTGCGCGACGCGAAACTCGATTGTCGAGTGTTCAGGATCCAGGTTCCATCGAGCTGGTTCGGCGAACACCACCAGCGGGGACAAAACCATCGCTCCGAACAGCAAGAGCACGAGCCAGCTCTGCCCTCTCTTCTGCAGCATGAATGATCCCTCCTGGATGAACGGTATCGCGGATGAGACCTGACGGGTGGCACCCTATCTCTTCGAAGGCTGGACCGATGCCTCAGGCTTGCGGTGTGACTGATTCCCGACCGCCTGCACCTCGCGAGACCGCCCATGACTACCGGTCCGCATCCGGACATGCACGTCCACCGCGTCTTCCTCCAACTCGCTGGGAAACGGCAGGAACGGTTGGGCATTGATCACCGCATAAATTCCGGCTTCGTCGACCTCGCGCGCGCCGGAGCCTTTCTCAATCTCGATCAGCTGGGCGCGGCCGTTGGAAAACATCTTGAAACGGACCCTCACCGTTTCGCTGCTTGGCGCACGCCGGATTCCGCGGATCTGGCGGGCCCAACTCCGGCTGATGAGGTGACTCACCTGTTGCCAGTAGGCCTTCCCCTCCCCTGGAGAGGCAAACGGGACCAGATCTTCCTCGGCTACGGCGCCGGTCGAGACCGGTTCCACGGCCAGTTTCACTTCATCTATGATGACATCTTCGCTCTGCGATTCCTCGAAACGAACGGACGGTAATTCACTATTCTCTGTGACCGGCTCCAACTGATCCATGGTGACATACACGACCCGACGCATGAACGGTTCGAGTGTGTCCTGGCGGGATCGAGCAAATGTCACCTGAACTCGCGCCGCCCTGGGTGGCACGGATGTCCGACTCATCAGAATCGGTTCGAGCGTCACCGTTCCCTTCAACGCCGTCGACTCTGCATCCGGCTCAAGCGTGACCGTTTGGGCTTGAAACGCAATGGATTCACATCTCGCCACCACCGGAGTCGCACCCGCTGTCACGCCTCCAAGAAGAATCGTCAGCGTGACTGGCTTGCCGGTTTGCGGATCTCCCATCGACTCTGCTTGGCTCAACTCGAACTGCGCCCACCGCTTCGTGGGACCGGACGAGGACCCCGTCTGTGTCGATGATGCGGAGTGCACTGGTGCGATGAGGCCTGGACAGAAGAGTGCTATGCAGCACATCCCCGCCAACGACACAAGGCTTCGATGGTATAGCGCCTTCATAGATTGCATCCTACCGATCTCGCGAACCTGAGGCAACCCGTTTTTCTCTAGCAGGATGCTGAAAAAGTCCGCCAGCGTAAGAAGACTCGTTATTTGATTATTTGGTTTGTCTCGTTTGTTCGGTTGCATGAGACTAACCAGATGGACCAGACAGACCGGGCTTGTGCCACACCTGCGGACCATCGAAGCTCTAGCATGCCAAAATAGTTTTCCGGAATCGAACTCGTGGTATACAATAAGCTCATGCGTGCGCTCGTCAAGACGTCGGCACAACCAGGGTTGACCGCCACCGACAGGCCGGATCCGAAACCGGGTCCTACCGATGCCATCATCCGCGTCACCGCCACCTCTCTCTGCGGGACGGATGCTCATATTTACAATTGGGATCCCTGGGCACATAGCCGCATCCATCCGCCGCGCATCATCGGTCATGAAATGTGCGGCGAAGTTGTGGAAGTCGGCTCGAATGTCACGCTCGTCAAGGTGGGCGATTACGTCGCCGCCGAGTCGCACCTCACCTGTGGCCACTGTTTCCAATGTCGCACCGGACAGGCGCATGTGTGCAAGAATTACCGCATCCTCGGCGTCGATCGCGACGGGTCGTTCGCGGAATACGTCGTCTTGCCTGAAACGGTACTGTGGAAGACCTCGCCTACCATTCCACCGGAACTCGCCTGCCTCCAAGAACCGCTCGGCAACGCCGTCGACGCCGCCTTAGCCGAAGATCTCACGGGACAAACGATCTTGATCACTGGTTGTGGTCCGACAGGACTCTTCGCTGCCGCCGTCGCACGAACGGCAGGCGCGGCCATGATCATCGCCACAGATGTCAGTGCGTACCGCCTAGACCTTGCCAAACAGGTCGGTGTCAATCACGTGTTCGACGCCAAGATCGAGACAGCGGACCGCATCGCCGCCGCCATTCGCGAGATTACCGCCGGCGAAGGTGTCGACGCCTCGCTCGAAATGTCGGGGAACCCTACGGCCTTCCATCAAGCCTTCAGTGCCGTAAAGAACGGCGGACGCGTGACACTCTTCGGCATTCCAACCGGCCCGATGAACTGCGATCTCGCGAATGAAATTATTTTTAAAGGAATTCGCGTCTACGGCATTACAGGCCGCCGACTCTTTAAAACCTGGTATCGCTTGACCGGTCTCTTTCAGGCCGGACTCAATATTAAGCCGGTCATCACCCATACGTTTCCCATGAAAGACTTCACGCAGGGATTCGAGCTGATCAATTCCGGCCAGTGCGGAAAAGTGGTGCTCTTTCCGTAAGGGGTGAGGGTCAGGGTAAGGTGAGAGGAAACTAGCGCTTTGTCCTTGCCGTCCTCCCACGCCTTACGTTTCACGCCTCACGAAAAAGATGGCCTACCACTCGCTTAAGAAAATTCTATCAGGGCGGCTCGCTGAAATTCGCGCGGCAGGCCTCTACAAATCTGAACGGCAGATTCTCGGTCCTCAGGGGCCGAGATTCGCGTGGCCCAAGGTGAAGTCCTCAACCTCTGCGCGAACAACTATCTGGGGCTCGCCAACCACCCTGACATCAGACAGACCGCCGCCGCCGGACTACAAGAGCATGGCTACGGCATGGCCTCCGTCCGGTTTATCTGCGGCACACAGGATCTCCATAAACAGCTCGAACAGGCGATCAGCACCTTTCTTGGCACCGAGGACACGATCCTCTATAGTTCGTGCTTCGACGCCAACGGCGGGCTATTTGAGGTACTTCTTGGCGAGGAAGACGCAGTCATCAGCGACGCCTTGAACCACGCCAGCCTGATTGACGGCATCCGTCTCTGCAAGGCAACCAGGTTCCGGTATGCGCACTCCGATATGGCAGACCTCGAAGCCAAGCTGCGCGACGCGACATCCCATCGCCTTCGCCTGATTGCGACAGATGGGGTCTTCTCCATGGATGGCGATCTCGCGAAACTCGATCGGATCGTCGAGCTGGCGGATCGGTACGATGCCGCCGTGATCGTGGACGACAGTCATGCGACCGGTGCTGCTGGGCACAAGGGCGCGGCACGCCGGACCATTTTGGTGTTGCCGACCGCATCGAGATCGTCACCAGCACACTGGGTAAGACCTTAGGCGGTGCGGCAGGAGGATTTACATCGGGAAGAAAGGAAATCGTCGAGTTGTTGCGGCAGCGATCGCGGCCCTATTTGTTTTCGAATTCACTACCCCCGGTCATCGCCGCAGCGGCCCGGCGGGCCGTGATCCTCGTGGCCCAAGGCGACCAGTTACGGGCTACACTGCGCGAGAACGCGGCGTTCTTCCGCGCGCAGCTCACCGCGCTTGGATTCCGACTCATTCCCGGCGAGCATCCCATCATCCCGATCATGTTGGGTGACGCTTCGCTCGCGACCAGGATGGCAGAGCGGTTATTGGAGGAAGGGATCTATGTCGTGGGGTTCAGTTACCCGGTTGTACCGGAGGGCCAGGCGCGAATTCGCGTCCAGATGTCGGCGGCCCACACGCATGAACAACTTGAACGCGCCAGCGCCGCCTTTGCCACAGTCGGTCGAGAACTGGGCGTAATCCGATAAAAACGTCTGTCTGGTTTATCTGGTCGTCTGGTCTATCTCGTTGCTCGGTTCAGACCGGATAGACCAGATAGACGAGACAGACCAAACAGACAGCTTTCGTCCCTATTCCCGAATAGCCTGAGCACGCTTCTGCAGATAGCCGTTGCGGACGGCGCTATAGAGATCCAACGTCGCTTCCTCGACTCCCTGGTACGTTTCGAGATTCCTGGACCGTTCATTGACGATATCTCCTACGCGGGCCCCAATCTGGATGATGCTCGACGTTGTGCGGTTCTCGTGGGCGATCACAGAGGGTATGCCGTCGACTTCGATGATCGGTACGACCATCCAGTTGATCGGATTGAGAAATATATCGCCGACATATCCGACAAAATCACGAACCGTGAAGGGCGGGAGGAACGGCAACACGAGATAGGGGCCCGGTTTGACGCCATAGAATCCAAGAGTCTGCCCCAAGTCTTCTTCCGGTGTGACGAGATCGACATGTTTCGCGACATCGAAGAACCCGGCCAGTCCAACCGTGCTGTTGACCAGGAACCGCCCGACTTCGATGCCGGCGCCTTTCACCTTGCCCTGAAACACATTGTTGAGAAAGCGGGGAGCAAAACCGGAGATTGTAAAAGATGTTACTGATGCCAACCTGGACTAGGTCGGGCATAACGAAATTATAGCCCTTCGCCACAGGCTTGAGCACGAATCGGTCGACCTGGCGATTGAACTCGAAGATGCTGGTGTTCACCGGTTCCAAGGGATCATACTCCTCACCGGTTCCCTCTTCGGCCCTAGCAAATGGATCAAGCGGTTCATCCGGTGGAGTCACCGACCGCGACGAGGGCGCCGGAGTTTGATCTGCAGCTGGCGCCGCGTCGTTCAACCCCTGCGGCTTCCTTGCCGTCTCCCGGCGCAGCCAGTGGCCAGCATCATTGCGACAGCCGAGCAGACAGAACGCCAGCAGACGAAAGGGAATCATCACCCCGGCCTCCTTAACTGCACGTCGGTCCATGAAGAATGCGACTCTGGCCGCCATCAGCAAGCTGCTCTCGATGAGCAAGCCCACGGCTCAGCCGACGCGCACTGTACCAAATGTCGAGGCAATCTCCAATCTATTCTTTCGTCCAAAATGCGGCGCAGCGCGCCTGGCAGGCAAGGGTTCGAGGCTCGGAAATTCGATGTGTGCTGGAACCTCCAACCCCAAATTTCGGACTTCGGATCGCGTCCGTCCCGCAAGTCTCGATCATCTCGCTTGGGCGCGGATTATGATTGGAGGACCGATTGGATGAATTCGGCCAATCGTCGGAAATAGGCCGCGCCCCCGACCTGGTAGGTGTTGTTGTGGTCGGCGCCGGGAATGGCGTAGAAGAATTTGGGTGGTTTGGCCGCCTCGAAGACCTGCGCGGCCGAGTTCGAGAGGAATAATGTCGTCTTGATCGCCATGGATGATCAGTTTCGGCAGCGAGAGATGCGGAAGGCGATCGATCAACGTAAATTCTGCCCCGAGCAACCAATGGAGCGGCAACCCTCCGTAATGGAACTTGGCCACCGCGGCGATCGAAGGGAACGACGATTCGAGGATCAGCCCTGCGGCAGGCTTTTGCACGGCAAGTTCTCCTGCGACAGCCGCACCGAGCGAGCGCCCGAATAGGACGATGCGCTCAGGGGGAATCATTCTGGTTCGTGTCAGGTAATCGTGCGCCCCCAGCGCATCCTGATACAGCCCCTCCTCAGAAGGAGACCCTTGGCTGCGGCCATACCCACGATAGTCGAAAATGAAACACCGACAAGCCCGATTCGGTAGAGTTCGCGTCAGATTCTCCAGCCTGATTGATGATATTGCCCGCGTTCCCATGGCACCAGAGCACGACGGCGCTCGACGTCGCGGCGATCTCGACATACCAGCCAGAACAGGCTGCGTCCCGTCCGCAGACTGAAACCAGACGTCTTCCAGCGGCAACCCCGCTGAGTCGAGGCCTCCAGTCCTGATCCTTCCAGGGATCTGGATGATAGACGAAGAATTGGTCAAGGAAGCTCATACAAGAACGTCATACCTAACTGTCACCTGTTGCTAAGAACGAGAGTTACGTGATGCAGTATCTAGATACTTAGTATTCAAGATACTCATCACGATGAACATAGTTTCATCCCGGTTCCCAAGAATAGCCCGAACCGACCCGGAGAGGGAATGGCGATGGTACTTGAGCCGATTATATTTCATTTCTGGAAGATAAGGTAAGATTTTCTTGTTATAGTTCTGAAACTCCCCTATAAAGCCCGCGCTAGCCTCTTAGCCAATTGTACTGTACGATGGACATTCTGTTGGTCTTCTTATGGGGATAAAGATCGTAACGATAATCTGCGGGCTTTATGCACTGCTCATTCTGTCGGGATGCTCAATCGCAATGGCGCTCTCCGGCCATCCTGAACCCAATTTGATTACATCAAGGTGGCTCCACGCGCGAAGAGCTGGAATTTGAACTCGGCCAGCCAGCGTCTGAAGAAACGCGATCGGATGGGAAGAAGGAAGCCACCTACAAGTAGGCGAGAGTGGGAAATAAGCGGTTAATGCCGGTCGAGCGACCGTGGCTGGGGATACGCGTGGTTGACGATAATCGGTATACTTGGAGAGCCAATCTACAGTCTCATTGAGCTCAACCAAGTGACATGATGAACAGACCAAGGTCCTGCATGACCCTCGACAATAGGGCGCTCGAAATTAGTGGCTACACGCCGCCGCCGATCTCTGACGCCGAGAAGGCCGCCCGTGCTGCACAGGGATGAACATGTGCGGAAGCGGCCTGCGCCACGCCCCTGCCAAACAAGATACCTCCACCGCTCCTCCTCAGCTATAAGAAGTTTCTCGCAGTAGACCAGCTTAGAAGTGTAGCTTGCACGAGAACATGACGGGTCGTTGTCGTGGTCGCGGTGGTTGCAGGTTCGAGCCGTAGCGCCAGATTCTGAAGCAGGGTGAATCCGCTGCGGCCTCACGAACCATCGAAAGTCGTCTGACTTTATCCCCCAAGGCGATAAGCGCGCAGGTATGTTCCGGACGCCATCAATTTCCATCGGTCGGTGAGATCGCAGCAACAGACCGACTGTTCCTCCACCGCCGACGCGATAGTCCTCCTTGATAGCGCGCGGCTATAGGTCGGCCTCTCCGCGCCTGCGAAGGCAAAGAAAACTTCCCAGTTTCAGCCAACGCGATTCCACTCGCCGCCCCGATGCCACCAATTGACTCAGCACCGTTGCTGCAGAGCTTGACAGTCTGCCGAAGCGAATTGTGTTCATGCCCAGTATTGATCTTCCACGACGGCTGCGCGAATGACAGAGCGTCAATTGGTGAGAGCGACAACCGACATTGGCACCAGTGTCGCCCAGCTCGATCGCTCGTCTGATCGACGCGGTTGTAGTGACGCAGGCCAACCGAGGCCAGCTCAATCTGCGCATCCGGTGTATACCCGATCTCCGGATCCCGAGCAGATCGTGATAACCTGGCACCGCACCGTGAACTTCCTCGAAGCGTATCGGTTGTTCCTCCAGCCAGCACCCACACTGGCGCGGGAAGTCCTGTGTCCCAACTCGGTTGTTTCGCAAAGGGCATCGACCGCGAACTCCGGACGACGGCAATTTGAGTTGGCTTGAGCGTCAAGAACTGCCGTGATTACGCTCTTTCAGTTCTAGGTGGAGGGGAATCGGTTTGTATCGGTCCGATATCGGAGATAGTCGGAAGCGAGATCCGAGCAGGAACGCTTTGCCGCGTGAAGACCCAACTGACACAAAATCCGGTGATGTCAGTTCGCCGATATCCTCTTGTGAGCCGATGAGCGATCTCCCGTTCCTCCGAAGGCAGGGACTCTGCGCTTCCGCCGGATCATATTGCTCCGAGAAGGCCGGATAGGCGATGTCGGAGACCAGTCCAGGCTTCGATGCAATGACCCGGACCGTGTCGGCTGGAACGGTCCAAAAAAGAAACTCGTCGGCGAGATGCAGTGTGGGATCGGCATAATCGAGAAGCGCCAAAAGATGATAGGAGCAGTTCTCTTTGAAGAAGTAATAGTCAAAGGAGGCATTCCCGAGTTCCCACGCATGCATCAGCAGCCGCCTGACCCGATGTTCCGTGAAATTGAGGCGATACTCCCAGATATCTCGATTTTCGATATCTCGATACTCCCGCACCTTCAAGTAGTAGGGAATCGTCGAGAAGAATCCGCGGTACTCCGCCGAATATTCCTCGAATGGGATAGGCCATGCCGGCGTCGGGAGGCACATCGGCTGCATAATGTAATCGTGTAGGCCAGGATTCTGGTGCTGTCGGTTTGGCCCCGTTGATCGACCCGAAGCAGCGTATGCCCAAACATCGAGCGCGGGATTGTTCAGGAAGGCGGAGGGAAAATGAGCGTGATCGATTGGGCCTCAAAATCGGCGAACCATCACGCTCGAACCGCTCGCAGGCCATCGGCGGGAGGCGGGTCTCGTCGAAGCGCAATCGATTCCGTAGCCACTCATACCGCGCGATGAACGACATTGCGCCGGCTGCTTCGAACGCCCAATGAGTTCAGCGGAGAAAGAACTGCTTCAGCGTCGCATCGAGTTCTGCCTGCGGATCGGTTTCCCCATCGGGCGACATGAAAACCCCGGGTCGTCCTGTTCGCTGGTGTAGCCGCCAAACAGATCCTCTCGGATAACGGAGCAGGAGATGCCACTCTCGCTCGCTGGCGAGCTTGGCCATCGAGACCCTGGGTGATCAATGTTCGACAAGATAGGCATTCTCGGAAGGTCTCACTAGCCCAACCGGCGAGGCTGGAGCGAAGAAGAGCATGAACAGCAGTAGGACGATGTACAAGCGGCGGGTCAGAGAAGACACGGAGGCTTCGAGTTCAACCTCGAAGCCCCGCGCTGGTAGTTAGCGAGTTGAAACCTGGGCAAGAGGCTGGATGCGTGGCAATTTGCGTCGTTGATCGCGCTACCATCGCGACCGGTGAGGCTTCCCTGCCTTGACCAAGGAGGTGTACCGCTCCTGAGTCATGGCAAAGAACGCCGCCTGGTTCTCAGCGGCCAGCACCCATCAAGGTGGCGAGCGATGCGAGAGATGCCTCACCCTGGCCCTGCGCCATTTCCTGAGACAGGTTCTCAAAGTTGAGCTGAGCAAACATGCGTCGTCTTCTGTTCGGCCATCACCATTTCCATCGTTCGTAGCAGCCCGAGGTCCCCGTAGCTGATCCCGAAGGTCGTGCTGCCGAACGTGACCGTTCGTGGTCGCCATCAACACCTGCGGGTGCGATGTTCTTCTGGTTTCGTATCAATCAGCTCACGCGAGCTTGCCAAGCCCGCAGCCAGGGCCGGTATCCGGATTGGCCGCCATTGCGAGGCCTGCCTGCATGCCAAAAAGCCCCGCGACTGACAGCATGAGTACTTTCTTCAACATAGTCTCTCCTCCTTTAGAATTTGGTGAGGTGCCGTCTACTACTTACCCAATACAACAGAATGCAGTATAGCCCAAGTCATCACGATTGTTTAGAAAAATTGATTAGCCTCCAGGACATTTGCGGACTCACGCACGCTACTGCACCGTTTCAACCTTGGCCAAACCGTCGGATGTCCTGCCATGACCTCATCCAGCGCCTTGATGAGCGCGCTCGGCGATGCCTCTCCGCGACCAATGAGTTCGCGATAGCGATCTTGCACCATCGTATAGAGCACCTGCTGGTGGTCTGTCGGCACGCCGAAGTAATGTTGCCAGCGCAGTCAGATTTTCGCCTTGCTCCCGCGCCATGTCCTCTGCAAGATTTTCGGGCGTAGCTGCCACGAAGAACTCGGTTTTATGTTCCGCCCAGACTTTCCCATCATTCGTGCAGAAGCCGGGATGTCCCAAAACTAATCCCGAAGGTCTGACTACCAAAGGTTCCGTTCGTCGTCGCCATGAGTACTTGAGGTGCGATGTCCTTTTGGCGCTTAAAATCTGCCCAGGCAAGTTTGCCTCAACCCGCAGCCGGGACCATTGTCAGGATTCCCGTAGGCCATCACAATCCCTACCTGACCAACACTCGCGAGAGCTATCGCCATCACGACCTTCCATACCTTCATTACCAGGACCCTCCTTGTTTCTCTTAAACCAGACATTTAATCGAGATACTGTTCACCCCTTCACATACATAGCTGAACTGATGGTTCTTGCCAAGAAAATTATCCCCGTCTTCTACCTCATCGCGTAGAGACTCGACCTTATCAGGCAATGAAATGAGACACGGTGTTACTTCAGCGCCGCAGAGACGCACAAAGACCGAGACCTCGGATAAGCCTGAATCGTTTCGGCCCCGCTGATCCAGGATTGAACAGCAGTGTCTTGCCGAACCATTCCGCTTTCGGCTGGTGCTGTGTGACCAAAGATGCCAGATATCAGGCTCGTTCTTGGTCCAAAAAGCTCGTCCTTCCTTCGTCAGCTTCCCGCCTTTGTACAGAATATGACGGATGGCGATGCGGCAGTCCTGCCAGTTCGATCATGGCCTCGGACGGAAATACGCTGTTGTTCACCATCATCGACGTTGCCGGAGACGGCAGTGACTGGCGCGATCTGTTCCAGCTGCTCAATGACAGACCGCTTGCCAATATCCCCGGCGTGGAGAATGTGATCGACGTCTCGGAAGTGTCGCCGGATGGCCGGATCAGACGAGGCCATGGGTATCGGCAATCACTCCGATCCGAATGTCTCTGCGCTGGTTCATGGAGCGAGCGGCAGGTTGGGATCCGAGTGAAGCCTGCACCTGTTTCCAATCAAACTTAAAAGGCTCCGGTAGTTTCTTCGGCAGGGCAGCAAGCTCCGCTTTCAATCGTTCAGCCCTGGCAGCGCTCATCGGATGCGTCGAAAGCCATTCCATCCGGCCCTCGTCTTTCTCCGAAAGCCGTTCGAAAACCGGATCATGCCGGATGGATCGATCTTCGCCCGCTGAAGCAATTGCAATCCCGTCGAGATCGGCTTCGGTCTCCTGCTCCCTGCCGAACTTGAGCGTGAATAGTTCGACCCCGAGCTGTTTCATCATCCCGATAAGGCCCTGTTGATTGCCGAAACACAATGGCCGCCACCGTCATCAGCCCAAGATTTTTCACGATCCGTTCAAGGCCATGTCGCTGCAGCACGTGGTTCAGTTCATGGCTCAGCACGCCCGCCACTTCTTCGCCGCTTTCTGCTTTTTTCATGAGCCCGGTGAACACCACCACATACCCGCCAGGCAGCGCGAAGGCATTGACGACGTCGCTCTTCACCACAGTCACTTCGAACTTATAGGGGTTATCCTGAATCTGCGCAGTCATACGTTGGGTCATCTCTCCCAGCGCTGCGACCGCTGGACCCTCCTTCATCACTTCCTGATGGCTGAGAAAATCCCGATAGGCCGATTCGCCCAACTTTTGCTCCCACTCTACCGGAATCCGACTCACTGCAATCTCGACGAGCAGATCGGACCCGAGCCAGAGCCCCAGCACCGTGGCCAGGATTATCCCACCGACCACGCTCCAGGCAAGCCGGCGCCGGTGCCGTACCTGACGCACCTGCTCCGCAACTTTTGCAAGCGGAAGACCGAGATGGTCAGGCGCCGTTTCCCGAAAAGCCCGAATGACGTCAGGATTCTTCAGATACAGCGTCCGTTCTCCATGCTGACCAGCCCATTTCACAACAAGCTGGTCATGGTCGAGTCCGCCTGCCGAAACGGTGAGGCTTGAAAAAGGAACGGACTCCGACTGGCCATCGGCAGTATCAGATGCAAAGTAATGGTGAGTCCATGCTCTTCGACATGAACAAGACAAGGAGCACCGGCAGCGGGAAACTCGTCACCGAAACAGAGCGCGTTGGGAGTAATAGTGGTCATCTAGGGTTGAACGGCTGCTCGAAATGGCTGCGAACGAGGCCGCAGGCGAGCAGAAACCGCGGCGTGCATATTCCTGCCGAGCGTCATTCAGATCTCATGTCGACGTTGAGATCCCTGTAAGTCGGCGGCCATTCTCCGCTAGCCGCTACTCAGAGACCGGGATGAACTGCCGTATCCACGCTCCAAAACTGCCCGGGTTCCGGCTTTGAATGTAGACGAGTCCGGGTCCTCGGAATCGGCAGACAAACCCTTCGCCTGAGGTGAAGCTGGCAACCCAGCCGGAGGTGGCTTTTTCGATGTTGTACGAAGTCGTGGTGGACCAGGCCACCAGGTGGCTATTGTCCACGATGTATTCCTGATCGGGCTTCAACTCGATCTTGTGAATGGCCCCGAAGCTGTTCAGCACGAGGGTCCCCTTCCCGCCGATTTTCAGAATGAAGAAACCCTCTCCGCCCAGCAGTCCACGGCTTAGCCCCTGCATTTTGCTTTCGATGACGATCGCGTCGGCGCCCGCGAGGAAGCCGTCTTTTTGCACCATATACTCGTTCACACCATCGAGTTCCAAGATGACAATTTCGCCTGGTACCGTCGGAGCCAGCAATGCTTCGCCGGGGCCGCGGCTGGCGCGCAGTGTCTGGAAAAAGAACTTCTCCCCCGTCAGGAACTTTCGCGACAGGGCTCCGAGAAACCCGCCTTCCATCTTGCTTTCAATGTCGATGGTCGGTGAGCACGCCACCATGGCGCCCGACTCGGCTTTGATGTTCTCGCCAGCCGCCAATTCCACGCGCACCATTGGGAATGCACCCGGATACAAGATTTCGCTCTTCATGCGATTGAACCTCCTGGCTGACGTAAGGGGTTAGGCGTGAGGCGTTAGGCGAAACAGACTGACATAAATCAAGGTCTCACGGCGACGCGTTTCACACCATTCGCTTTCTGATGACGGATCAGGCCACTGAGCATCTTGTCGATCCGCTCCACTTTTCTATCGAGCATTGCCCAACTATCCTGCGCAAGATATCCCAATCTCCTCGCAAGTTCGAGGTGAGTATCTAATCCGCTGAGCGCCCTTGTGCCATGTGAAGATAGTTGATGAATTCCTTTTCGTTTGCCGACCAGCCCCCTCGGCAACGTTGCTGGGAACACTAGAAACAGCCCGCCTGATTTGATCAGTCAGGCTGTATCGCTCTTCTCTCGGGAATGAATCGGTTACTTGGTAAATAGTTACAGCCAATTCCATCGCCGTATTCCAGAGGTCCAATTTCTTGTGCGGCTTGTCCATGTCTTGATCGCTTCCTGAAATAACGCCTCACCCCTTACCCCTGACGCCTCACGGCATTTTATCCGGTTACCCATCCGTAGGCTTTGAGGCTCGGCTCCGGTCCTTCTTCCAAATAGCTCATTCTGAGTTGGCCCAGAATGTCTAGCGGCAACTCGTTCCGCTTTGCCTTGACATCGACGCCAAACACACGCGCCGCGTTCAGCCCGAAGATCCGTTCCTTCACCTGGCGCGTGAGCGGCTGGTACCGATGCTGCTCGATCAGCTGATCCGGAATCTGGAATCGCCTAAAGGCTTCAATCTGCCATTGCGGCGAACCATACCAAATCGAATCTGTCCCCCAGAGCACGTGATCGACATCGAACGCGCCGATGATCTGCCCAAGTACATGCGCGCAGACCACCGGATGGGTTGTGACAAGCTGCGCAAAGGTCGAGCCGAGTTCCATGTAAATATTCTTGATTCCAGGCTGTGCCTGCTTCATGCGGCAGAACTCGGTGATCCAGGGAATTTCCCCTGTCTTCGCAAACACCGTATCGACCGTCGCAGCACTCTTGAGCCCAGAGTGATAGACCAGGAAATCGATATCCGGAAAATCTCTTGCCGCCTTGATCAAATCCTTGGGGTGGTTGTAGTCCGGTACCGGCCCAAGGGGAAGCCCTTTGTGGACACAGACACGCTTAATGTTGAGCTTCCGGGCTTGCTCCAGCATCGGATAGGCGATCTTCTCATCGTCCATCCACCAGCCACGATCGAATCCCTTTGGACAAGACCCGGTGTAACATTTCCACGCATCGACCTTGAGCGTCTCCGCCTGCATCGTCATGAAGTCCAAATCAGCCGCCCCCAGTTGGGGAGTGGCTAATCCGTGCGCAAGCATTCGTTGGGACTGTGCAAGGCGATTGATTTCGTCGCGGATGTGCGCCATCTCGTTCGGCGGCACAACTGCTTCTTGCGGATAGGGTCCCGGCGGCGTACTGATGAGGCCGATGGTGGTCTCGCTGTCGAGGAACACTTCTTTCACAAAGTTTTTCCACGAAAGATCGTCGATGGTGCCTTGATCGCCTGCAAGCTTCGGGTTGAGCCCTGATTCTCGTATCCGTCGTCTGAGCGACAGCAGTCCCTGTTTGGACACCGCCCCCTTCGATTGTCTTCAACATCGGTTGGATCAAAGTGCGCGCTGACGTAGTGCGTCTGCACATCGAATATGAAATAGGGCGTGCCCTGTTGTTCGGCAAAGGCTGCAGTTTCAAACAGTTCGATCTCTCCAATGTCAAAGAACTTCCCAAAGATCGAGTTCATGGCCAATAGTGCAGCCGACAGCCCGCCTGTCGTCCTGAGAAATTCTCGGCGCGTGAGGCCTCGTCGAGCTGCGGCCCAGTCCGGTGAGCGTGATGGCTTGTGCTTCAACACGGACTTGGTCTGCCATCTGGCTGAAGGGAGCAAACTCTTCGTTCGACACGATCCGCGTCGGCAAGGCGGATTGAAATGTAACCCCTTTCCGCGCGGAGGAAGCTGTGGAAAGGGTGAGGATGAGAATGCCATAGTGCGTCTTCTCGTAGACACTGTGTCGTGATTCTGTGGAATACAGCCGGCAGTGTCAAGCAACCAGAGCGAGCGAAGTAGTCGGAAATGTTTGACTGCGGAAGAGACTGTTCCGGTGGCTTACTTGGAGCGGGAGAGAGACACGGAGCGGCTGCTCTCAATCACAACCGATTGAGTCTTGGGAACTGCTGCGACGACATCGTGCAAGGGATCACCTTCTTGATCTTTGCCGTCTCGCCCGACACTATAGATCAGCCCTTTCTGCTGATTGACCAGCATGGGAAGACCGGTAAAAGGATCGTAGTGGGCCTGTCCTGCCTTTGCGAGGCGCGTGACGACGTTTCCATCTTGCGCCCCTTGTCTGATCCAGGATTGCAGACCTGCCAGACGGAGCCGCGCATCAGTCTCCACCGTTCGCCCAACATAGGGATCCCATGAAGGGAGTGGTTCAATTCCAATGATGTGCTCGATCGGATTCGCCACGTAGTCGAACGCGCTGTTAGCGGGAGTCCGAATGAAACTGGACGGTTTCGGCAAGCTGGTGTAACGCCCTTCTGCCACCGCTTTGCTCGCTGCCTCGTAATACTCTGCATAGGCATTGGATCGCTGCTGCACAGGGAGGGCATCGCAGCCGCTAGTGTAACATACAGGGCCGCTCATTCGCTTTGTCGTTCTTCAAGCCCGTCGTCACAGCCTTCGTCGCCCATGCGAGATGGCTCTGCATCGGCCACCGGAGTGACAGCTCAACTTGATCGAGGGGACGAACGGCTTTGCCGAGTCGACCAATGATTGTCCCGTCGAGATCGGGACGGGTTAAGAGTCCGGATGCCATCGCAGCATCGTCCTGGAGTGCCGTCGCTGCCAGCATCTTCATCATCAATGTCTTCGACTGTCCTATCACCGCACGCCAGGATCCCATATCGGTCTCAAGTCGTCCGAGACCGGTGTTGAGATCCTGCGCAAATCCTTCTGCAAGGTACAACCGATGGGCCAGCAAAATATGGGCACAGTTCGGGCTCAGAATTTGCCCATAGCCCACATCTTCAAACGGCATTCCAAGCCATTGTTGGTAACGCTTGAGGGCAAGCGACTCCTGCGCCACCCAAGATCGCACAGCTGCAGCCTGCAGCTTCAGTTGTGCCACCGGGTCAGTACTGGTGAACGAGTCGCCGACCGCGTTAGCGGAGGCTTTCGTCGTCCCCTTCCCCTCATCACCGAGCATACATGCCTTCGCAGCTTGAAGATCGCTCGCTTCCACCTTACGCTCGTAACCCACTTGGAGCGGATCCTGCTCCCCGGAAGCTTCGAACCCGAGCAGCATGAAATATCCGTTTTTCTCGAATCAGTGAGTGCCAGCGGAGGAGTCATAGTCAGGTTGTGATAGACCGGCGACGGAGGAGCTTCCATCACTATCCATGCCAATGCAACGGCTCCGATGCCGATCGCCACCAGCACAACACAGGCGAGCGTCAAGCCTACACACAACAAGGCAATCGATCGCGTCGTCGAAAAACAAGATCCGATAAACGACGAGATCCCAATCCGGACCCGCGCCACTTTAGTGGCAAGCCGAGGACGCGGTCTTAACGACTTCACACGATCCCGTGTAGAGACCTGGCTTTTCTCTCCCGTTGAGTCAAAAAGAACATCAACGGCCGACGCAGCGACCGAGATTGTGGGTTCTGACGTCGAGTGAGCGGGTTCGACATCGGAATCCTGCCACGTCGCGGACGACGGTGGAGGAGCATTCACAAACGTGATCGACTCGCTCGCCCGAACCCACTCCGGTCTCGTATCTTCCTGAGGAATAACTTCTTCCAAGATGGGAGCGACCGCTTCAACGACAGGAGCCGCCTCCGATGGAACCGATTCCCATCCACCGCTACGCGACAGCTCACCGACTACTTCGGGAGATTCCTCAACTTGCGGTAACGGAGCCGGCGAATCGACTGGAGCCTCCCCTTATCCTTGTCCCAATTTCGCTTCTTTTCAGACGGACGATGTGAGTGAACCTCGACTTCCCCAGTACTCCAACGCGACAACGTATCCATCGAGACGGCAGATGGCGATTGCGCGTCACTCGGCTCTACGGAGAGCGGAGGAGGCGAGATGGCCTTGACCAGTGTGAATGGTTTATCCCGGTGTTCTGTGGAAACCGGTTCAGGTGCAGGTGGTGCCTCCGGGATGACCGCTGGACGTGAAGGCTCCGGATGGGAGGCTTCCGGGACTAGCGCCACAGGCTCTGGCGTCATAAAAGACGGGGATGAAACTGGTTCAGATTCACGAGCGGGTGCGACCGGCTCTAGCAGAGGCGGTACTGGAAGGTCTACCTTAAAGATACTTGGGGCATCGCTCGAAAAAGTTGATGGCTCCTCTGGCTGAGAGGGTTCTTCCGAACTAGGAACCGGTATTGGCTGAGAGAGATCGGACTCTCTGATCGCATCTGATTCTACAATCGATCCACTCGTTTCATTCAAGACCGAAGGGTGGGCCGATGCCAACGTCTCGGGATCGCTGAATGAGACGGGCATCTCTGAAGCTGATGTACTGGATGGGGAAAGAGCGCTGGGTCTGGCACGGATTCTGGCTGAAGTGAATCTATGTCCTTCGTACCCTGTGAAGAATCCGCATTCGGCTCGGAGGGTGCAGCAGGCGAACTTGATGATAATGTTCCTGAGGCAAACTTCCATGCCCCGTCGAAGACAGTGTTCCATGAAAATGGGACCGTAGGAGAGGAGTCATCGGCGGATGGGGTCGGGGCTTCGGGTTCTGGAAGCACCGAGGGAATTGCTGATGGCTCCGCCGCAAAGATCGACTCACCAGGCTCCGTTAGATCTGGCACAGGAACTGACCTCGGCAACTGCTCTGATACAAATCCAGGCTGAGTAGTAGCGGATGGGGCAAGAACTGATTCACCACTCGATAGGGGTGTTTTATCCGAGTGAGCTAATGGAGCTGTCGCCGGGCTCGCTTCCTCAATTCTGACCGTCGAGTGCTCTATCTGCTCCCAGGGCATGGGAGAAGATAATCCCGGCGACCCGGCAGAAGGGGTCATGGCTCTCTCTACGTCCGCCGTACGCTCCTCTAAGAAACTAGGCGCAACGCCTTCCTCGTTATTGGCCCCCTGGATCGATCCAGGAGATTCTGGCGGAGGAATCTCCAGTTCCTGTGGAGCCGAACCAACCGGCGCCTGGTCTATTACAATGTCCCGAACGCCGAACGATTCGATGACGGGATTCGACGAAGTGGGTGGCGGAGTCTCCTGAGTCGGAGGAGTCCCATCGAACTGTTCCCACGGCATCACATCAGATGCCCTGGCTTCTTCAGTGGTGGTGGAGATTTCGCCCTGAGGCTGCGAGGATTCGACTTGCAATGACGTCTCCGCGGCAGGAGTCAGCGGAGAGGGCACAAGAAGCTCGCCTGTTTGTATGTCAAAGAGTGAGGCAAACTGAAAAGCCGCAGGGCTCGCTGGCGCAAGCTCTCTCACTTTGGCATAGAGATGAGAAGGTTTCTTGAGATCTTCAGAGTCTGGACTCTCGATAAGAATCTCAATGGCCTTGCCCAACTCGGCTACCGCAGCCATGGCATCCCCCTTTCCTCGTGTACATGGGCCAGAAGTTCGAGGAACGGGACACAGCGGGGTCCGGCAGCCAAGTATTCACGTAATAAAGACTCAGCCAACCAGAAGTCTTGTCGCCCGATCGCTTCATTGGCGAGGGACTCAAATGCTTGCCGAGCCGTAACAAGACTGCCTAGTCGTAGATGCAACGTGGCAAAAAGCCGTCGAGCTTCCGTATTGTGAGGATCAAGTGAGAGCAGCTCTTTCAACGCAGAGGACGACCGGCCGTACTTGCCGGTGTTCATGTGGGTGATGGCTTCCTCGAGAAGCGCGCTTTTCTTGCTATAGCCGACAACGCCCCGGCTGTGCACTCGGGAGTGAGCCTTTTGTCAGCTTTTTGAGAGGGTTTCTTGTCGGTCCGCACGTTACAACCTTAGCAGATCATCAAAAGATACGAAGTGGCTCCCCTGGCCTCTTTACACCAGATTTCGATTCCGTTCGGCTTCTTGCGATGTTGAGGGAAGGCAAACTGGACGGAGGAATGCAATCCTAGTGCCATTGTGGCCTTCACAGTAGATTTGAATGTCGTTGATTATTCAGGTGTTAGACGAGTCTTTTCTCTTCTTTTTCTCAGTCTCTTCAAAAATGAACAAGCTCGACAAGAATCGCGTTGAGAGCGCACTCTCCAGGAGCGACTATGGGAAAACTCCAAGCGTCTGGGTTTATCCGTTCCACGGGAAGCCACGAAGCAGGAACCAGGGCAGAGCAGTCAAGGGTCATCTCTGAACAGGATCTCGATCAACCAAACAGCACGCCCATTCGCCTGATCGAGGAAATCTGGCGCTAGTCAGTGGTTGCAGTGGCAACTCTCAGGTCTCAGATATGCCAGTTGGTTGTGTCGATGACAAGCCTTATGGTACCGTTCTGCATTCCCATTTTCATGCTCGCCCTGGTCCAGGGGAAGCGGTCTCTCCGCTCACACTGTTTGGAAGTCATGGATTTTTTCTATTTCGGACAATCGTGGTGGATCAGGCAAGCCTCCCTTGTCGTTCTGCTGGCAGTGCTCAGTGGATTTCTGCTTCCCTGCTCCCCTGCAAGCTGAACCTGGAGGAAACTCCTCCGGACGCGTCTCCCTCGACTTCAATGATGTCGAACTCTCTGTTTTTGTTCGCTTCATCAGTGAGCTGACCGGCAAGAACTTTGTCTTAGACGAAGTGGTCAAGAAGGCCGGGGAAAATCAGCGTGTATTCCCCTACCAAAGTCACACCCGACCAAGCATATAGCATGTTTGTGTCTGCGCTCGAAGTCAGTCGCCTCGCGGTCGTCTCGAAGGGCAATATTAATCAAATCGTCGCGATGGGGGAACTTCCTCCGGAGCGGGGGTATTCGTCTATAAACTCAAAAACGCCAATGCGACTGACCTGGCCGCCATCTTGACCAATGTCGTCGCCCGATCACAAACAGTCGCACAGACGGCGCCAGGTACACGTCCACTGTTCAGGCCGTTGAGTGAATTCGAAGCCCCCGTCCAGGTATTTGCAGACAAGGCCACGAATTCGATCATCGTCAGTTCGACCAAAAGCGCCTACACCAAATTGCAGTCAGTCATCAGAGACCTGGATGCGCGACGAAAACAGGTATTTGTCGAGGCCGTCATCTTGGAAGTGCAGGTCGATCGGCTCAAACAGATTGGGAGCGACCCTGTACAGGTAATCGCTGCGGGCAGTAGCGGTTCAGTACAAGGCATTGCTGGATTCAATCTCGCACCAGAAAATCTGTCATCCCTCGCGGCTGCCATTATTGGGAGCGCTGCGGGCGCTAGTGCCACTGGAGGAGCGTCGCTCCTGAATACAGTCAACGTGCGCGCATTCTTGCAACTGTTGCTGAGCCTCACGGACACGAATGTCATCTCGACCCCCAAGTGCTCGCCGCAGATAACCAAAAGGCCAAGATCGTCGTGGGTGAAAATCGTCCTTTCCCAACTGGCCAGGCCCAAGGAATCACGGGCGGGACTCTCGTTACGATCGAGCGAAAAGATGTCGGTGTCACACTGGAATCACCCCGCAGGTCATGGAAAATGACCTGATACGACTTGAGATCAAGCAGGAGATTACCGCAATTGCTGAGAATGTCGCGCAGACGATTGGGAGTGGGACGTCCAGCGTCCCTGTCGGACCCACCACGACTAAACGGTCAATGGAAACGACCACCATCGCGAAGGATCAACAGACAATCGTCATCGGAGGGCTCGTGCGGGATAACGTCATCCTCAACGAACGGAAAGTCCCCCTCCTTGGAGATATCCCATTCATAGGTTGGCTCTTCCGCTTCCAAAGCTCAGCGGTTCAGAAGCTCAACTTGCTCGTATTCCTGACCCCAACCGTAATCAGGGATGACATAGACGTGGTGGAGTTGAATGCCCGCAAGGCAGTGGATCTGGGGGCACTGCAGCGCGAAAGTCGGATTGAGGAACCTACAAGGCTCAAGCAAGATGTCTTAGAAAAACTCGAACGTCCGAATGGACCTCTCCGCCCTCTGCCGAATACGGTAGATCCTCTCGCTCCGCTCCAGCCATCCTTGCAGCCTGAGTAATCGCTGAATCAGCGGCGCCGACCGTCGCTTTGGCTCCCGTGTCCCACAGGTTCAGGACCTATACGCTGTTTGAAGGCACCACTCCCCTTAAAATGGTGTAAATACACCACGATGTCACCGAAGCAGCTGAATACCTGTACAGGTTAGTTGGTTAGGGGTATGGGGTGAGTGCGCGAACGAATTCAGAACATTTCTGCTGACTCAGCCAGAGTTGCCCCCCTTGAATTGGTTTCTGGTTGAATCTGAGACGCGCACTTTAGGAAAGCGTTTCCGCAACCCTCTCCCAGCCTACTTAGGCTCAGGTTGAGCACAAAATGAGCACAATCGGTTGGGGTGAACCCCTCGGTTGAGACACCAGAATGAGCACAGATGGTGGTTTAACGAATGTTGCGCCTCACATTGCCCCTGATACAACTACAGGGGAGGTCACAGGGATTTATCTACTTATGATTATTTTCGCTTTATATCCCTGGCGGATTCGCGCGCCTCTTGCTTGGTATCTCGCTTTTCCTGCCGACATTCTGCACGGCTTTTATCATCTCCCCGCCTTGCATTCGGCCTTCTGCTCCCTTGCTTCCTCACGACCGGTCTGCTTCGTATCCCGCGCATCCTTCCGTTCCTCACCTCGCTCGGTTGCATAGGCCGGTATCAAGGTCCATTGCGGGCCAGCAGTGATGACCAGAACCGCCACGGCAAAAACCGTGGCTACCAAACCCATTCCGTGCACCCAATCAAAGTTTCGTCGCATCATAAATCACTCCTTTCATGAAGGGCCGATGGTGGGGCAAAAGCGTAAGCGTTTGATATGTGGAGTCAACAGAGTGAGAAGTCTTAATGGGTGCTGGTTTTCTCGTCCGGCTACCTGCGAGGAGCAGAATAAGCTTCACTGCATTCAAGAAATGTCACCAGTCTCACAACAGGAAAAACAATAGTGAGGAAAAAACAAGAAGCGCTACAAATGACTCGGCCTATCTGGGATAGTGAGGGACATACGGTCTTAAACTTCCCGCTTCACTATGGTCGCGGCTTTGACCTGCAGTTTGGTAGAACTCCGGTCTGGACAGAGGTGTGACCTGTGTCAATCATTGGAGTTGAATCTTCTCCTCCACACTCGCCATGAGCTCAGCAAATTGTTCAGGTCGTGGCGCCGTTCTCGGATCGAAACATCCGGCCTCCCGTAACACGTCCACATAATTGGCCTCGGCAAGCCACTTACTCTGTTGGGCTCTTTCTTCCGCCAGAGAATAATAGATCTCGTGGAGTGGGGCCTGAGGCGAAGATCTTCGTAGGGCTTGCACACCATTGAGGATGGTTGACACACTCTTCTTGCGAATGAGTCGCATCCCCATTGGTGAGGTAATGAAATAGACCGAGGCCGCACCAGCAGCGAGGACCGCCAATACGGTAAAGAGACCTCCCATGAATCCTCCTCGCTCATTCAGCATGCTGAGGGCCACACACCTCTCCACGAGATGGTCATTTCCCACTGACGCCGTTTGACGTCAACCGGATTGGACCCTAGACATTTTCAACCTCAATGGAAGTGTGAAGCTGGATATCCTAGGCCTCAACCGTTTGTTTTTGAATCTTCCCTGGCCCTAGCTAGCCACCACACAAGATCGATGGGTTGAACGCCAAGGGCTCAAGGTGAGGAAGGACTTCTCCTTCCGCGACTGACGGAGGGATCATCCGATCACTTCATTTGGCCGGGGATAGTCTTTGAATGCCTTGGCGACTCCTTTGTTGACCATTTCAAAATTCTTCTCCAAGCTGTCTCCCACCGTTTCCGTGATCACGGCCTGCCACACCATCTTCTTTTTCGATGATTCAGCTAGATTCACGAGCAAGGTGGCTACCTTATACTTATCGGCCTCATTCACAGCGAATGCCAGGTGTACCAGCAGGTCTGGATGGTCTTCCAAGCCAACTTGCCGGAGCCCTTTGGCGGCGAGTTGCTCGTTGACCATTTCCTTGATCCGGTTCCTCAAAGGCGATTTGTTGTCAGACGCCCCGATCTCTATCTCTCTGTCCGTCATCCCCGAATGAGCAAACGTGTGAAACGCAGGAGAACTCGGCGGACCGATTGAAATCTGTGAGTACCTTGATCTCATACGCCTTCGAGCAGCCTCCGGCAGCGAGCAGTCCCAGCGCCAGCCACAGGATCAGGAATCTGATGTTCATTGTGTGTCTCCTTCCCACTATGAGGTCTTGTGCAGAAACCACAGGCTCAGAACATAAACCAAGCCAACTTGTGGACTCCAGTCACGGGCCCCCAGAACGCCCGTGCAACAAATCGGACCCCGTCTCACTTTCTGCCTTGACTCAGGAAAGCTTTGTGCTTTGGACCTGCAGAGAGGATACGCCAAACCCCTAGCCAAATCGAACCAATACTAGACATTCAGGAACAGGGTATTGGCTCATTCTTGAGAAAGAGTTCGAAAACAGAAAACGGGTGGCGTGGAGAAGACTGATTAGTAAGGGAAAAATCCATGGGGTGAGTGCGCGAACGATTTCAGAACTTTCCTACTGAGTCAGCCAGAGTTGCCCCTGCCTTGAATTGGTTCCTGGTTGCATTTTGAGACGCGCGGTTAGCGGGCCGCTCAACCAACCAGCGGTGTCCGCTAAACCGGGGAAGTCCAGTGTTTCGCACTGCCGCTATAGCATCTGCCTGCTTCATCTGAAGGGCGGCCAGCAAGTTCCGCTCGATGCCTGCCGAGATGTCATCGAGGGGCAAGTGGCTCAGGTTACTTGTCGAGAACGGGTTCTGCAGTTCGACCCCGATTTGGTCGAGGGCCAGTAGCGGGGCGGCTACGAGCATGGTGATGAACGGGACAAGCCAATCATTGTCTAAGAGATGAAGGAGGGAGAAGGGCAGCGTGAGAAGAAAGAACACAATGAAGCGTCGTATGTTGATGGAATATGCCCGTGGCAGCGGGGTTTTTACAATTCGCTCGCACGCCCCGATATGGTCGATCAACAAGGCTCGTTCTCGGTCTATTTGTATAAACGCGAACCCGTCCATGTTCAATGTTTCACGGGCTTCATGAAGCAGGTCGCCCAGTCCTGACAGCAACGAAGCTCGGCATATGCCCCGCGCTTGCTATTTGGTGGGCATCATCTGAACCAACCAGGTTGGCAACCTCGGTCGAGGGGAGTTCACCCCGTAGACTGAGGCGTGCCGTATGCGGGAACACCGCGGCCCACCGCACAAACTTCTCTCGCCATTCCGAATCATTCGGTCCATAGGCCAGCGCACCGATGACAAGATTGCGTGATTGGTTGACGATGCCTCCCCAGATTTTACGAGCTTCCCACCAGCGGTCATATCCGGCATTGGTTCGTAAGATAAGCAGGAGTCCCAAGGCCCCACCAGCGAATTCAAAGGGGCCGATCGCCAGAGTGACCCGCACGTCAAACAGCCGTTCGACTAGCCAGGAAATTCCACAGATGCCGCTGGCGGCAAGGCCGAACATGAAGACGGAGGGCATGATGTGGGAGCAGCCGAACCATGGAGGGCAAACGCTTCACGCCAGAATCCTTGGCGGGTTTCATTACTCATGCCAATTCGCTCCGAGTACCCTTATTAGAGTCGCTCAGATGAGGTGAGTGGTCCGTTGTCGAACGCTGGTTTTGATTTGGGGGCGATACTTGCCAAGTTTCACGAACTGTCCGTTCCCCATGTCGAAGACGAACACTTCACCGGTTTCGATTTTGTAGACCCAACCATGCAAGTGCAGGTCGCCTCGCACCAGTCGGGAACCGACCGCCGGAAGCGTCCGCAGGTTTTCAAGCTGTACCAAGACATTCTCTTGGGTCGTTGCAGTCAGCAAACGATCCCCGTCAAGATGGCCATAGTTTTCACGCACAATGCGGCGGGTCGTCTCGGCGTGCGATAACCATGACGAGACGGCAGGAAGTGAAGCGACCTGTTCAGGATGCAGCAAACCCTGCATCGCCCCGCAATGGGAGTGGCCGCAGATGATGATGTCCTTGACGCGGAGAGCCGCCACGGCGTACTCGATGGTCGCTGCTTCCCTCCGTGGCCCGCACCATGCGGCGGGACGATATTCCCGGCATTGCGAAGGATGAAGAGATCGCCAGGCTTTGCCTTCGTCAGCATGGTTGGGACGATGCGAGAGTCGGAACAGGTGATGAACAGGGTTTCGGGGTTCTGGCCCTTCGCCAACTGCTCAAACAGTCGCTGCAACGGAACGAAATCCTCGGCTTGGAATTGATGGATTCCTTCAATCAATTTTTGCATGACCGACCTCTCTAGAGCACGAACCCCGACAAACTGCAATGAGTGTGGGATTGCGTCGCGTGCCTTCAGCCACTTGTCAATTTTAGCCAGAGCGCAGCTCGACGTGCCATATGGACCGGTAAAGTAACATGACGCTGGTATATCGAGGTTTAGTTCGGATCGAATGTGAGGCCAGCCTGGCCCATCAAGTTATCTAGCACCCGCCGGAGATTCTTATCCTTGGGATTGGCCTTGGTCAAGTCGCAGAGACACGATATTGAATCGTTTGAAGAATGTTCGAGAATAGAATAGGGGTGGAATGGAGAAGACTGATTATTAGCGAAAAATGTGTGGAGTGAGTTGTAGCTCGTTTTAGGCAACAAAGTGAAGCTCGAAAACTGGTTCATTTGCAACCTTGCATGGTAGTGCTATCCTAACCTTAACTGTCCCGAATGGAGGATTGTTCCGTGAAGCCTATTCTCTATCACGACATTGACGGTGTGCTGTTCGGTGAGTACGCCGGAGAATTCCAGCTTCGACCAGGTACGAAGACTTGGATCAAATGGGCGAATGAGCACTTCGATATTGTGTTTCTTACCATGTGGAGACACGAAGAGATTGATACACTATTAGCCGTTCTCACAGTGGAGAAGTCCATGAAATCCTCTGCACGCTCCAGGCTTCCATACAGCGAACTGGAAGAAGTATGAAAAACAAGGAACTCTGGGTGGCTGACGCAATAGCGAAGACTGGAAAGCGTGACTGGCTTTGGATAGATGACCAGGTGCCAAATGTGGATAGGCTCCAGCACCTTGGCCTTGATCCGAATCGGTGTTTCAAGGTCAACTCAAAGGGAGCCAACGAACTAGAAGTTCTCAAAGAAAAACTGCTCCAACTTCTCACCCGTTCCAAACCTGCATAAGCCCTAAGAATCTCGCCAAAAAATGTGAGAGGGTAGACGTGGTTCGACCAGGACTAGCTTCTCCCCTCGTGGGTGGTCGATCTTGGCACGCTCTACCTTTGAACCAATGCGAGGCGTTCCGGAATAGGTTATCGGCCCATTGTCGGAAGGAAGTTCGATAATGGAAAAGGGTTGGGGTGTAGACACCTGATTATTAAGCGAAAAATGCATGGGGTGAGTGACGGGTTTCGAACCCGCGACCTCCGGATCCACAATCCGGCGCTCTAACCAGCTGAGCTACACCCACCATACGGAGAAGACGCTCGGACACAGGTTCTGTGGCGGAGAGAATCTTAACAAAGACACAAGAAGGCCCGCAACCAGACAGGGCGTCACCACGTCAATCGTGAAGATCCTTCTGCGCGGCCCTCATTTCCGCTGATGGCACATGACGATTGACAATGGTCAACCCCTGGCATCGAAGGCCGCCTGCATTTCTGTGAGAATCGCGGCGGCGGCGGCGGCGGGATCCGTAGCATCTCTGACAGGCCGGCCGATCACCAAGTAGTCAGCCCCCGCCGAAATCGCCTGGGTCGGCGTGGTCGCCCTGGCATGATCATCGACATCTTTGCCGGCAGGACGCACACCGGGCGTGACGATCAGAAATCGCGGACCGACCTTGGGTCGGAGGGTCGCCGGCTCTTCGCCCGAGGCCACCACCCCATCACAACCTACCTCGGACGCTAACAAGGCGCGCGCGGTGACCAAGTCCTGACGCTCCGTTGAATGCCCATATCGCGGAGATCGTGGCTGTCGAAGTTGGTCGAGCACCGTGACCGCCAACAGTTTCAGTGTGGACTCTCCACGGCCTTGAACGGCTGCAGCCAGCGCCTTCCGGTTTGCATGAACCGTTAAGAATTCCACGCCCATCGCCGCAACCCGCGCAGTGGCCCGACGAACCGTCTCCTCAATGTCGAGGAATTTGAGATCGAGAAACACCCGCTTGCCTCGCGCGATCAGGCGTTGAACCATCTCCGGTCCGGCGGCAGTGTAGAGTTCGAGCCCGACCTTCACGAACACGATCTGATCATCGCACGCGATCGAGAAGCCGCTCGGCTTCATCGCTTGAGGGCACGTCGAGGGCCAAGATTAAGCGGTCACGAGCTATGATGGTTGACACAGGTTTGTCCTTTTGAAGAATGGTTCACCTTGACGCATCGGAGAACCGTGTGGTACAAATGCATCCTTTTCTAGAGGAGTCTACTATGCCGGTTGTACATAAATCGACGATTCGCCGAGCCCGCCAAGCTGTGAAGCGGCACGACCGCAACCGTGCGACGCTGGGTGCCCTCAAGAGCCTCGTAAAGAAGGTCCAGGCGGCCGTGGCTGAGAAGAAGGTCGAGGATGCGGCGGTATCCCTGCGCCAAGCCACGTCGGCCCTCGGCAAGGCCGTGACGAAAGGTGTGATGAAACCCAACACAGCTTCGCGTCGGATTGCTCGCCTCGACGCTCCATGTCAACTCCTTGTCCGCTTCCCGCTCGTAATCGTCCGCACGTTCGAGATAGTTCTCGCCCTCACCGGTTGCGGTGACTCGGTCCCACGACCCGGTGAGGGGGACGTGTGCTGACCTGTGCACGGTCACATAACCGTAATAACACGTCTTCAAGAATTCTCGCAGGATGTCCACCACTTCCACCCTTCAGCCTGGCGTCGGCATCCAAGAATAACTGAAACGCCTCATAGCAGATGGTTGTCGGGAAATTGATCGAGAAATGCTCGCACCTTGTAGGATCCATACGCAAGGTCCGAGCGGCCTCCCCTCGCGACCTCCTTGCCGTACGACTTCCTTGACCTTCCACAGTCTCCGATATTGCCACGCCAGTGATCCAAGGATTCTCAACGGAGCTTCCCCGCTTCCAAATTCCTGGCCAGGATCGCCAATGCTCTCCCGCGGTTTTTCTCACCGATCGCTAACGTCAAATCAAACACCGAAGCGCCAGGTTCCGTTCCGCGCAACGCCGCCACATCGCCGGCGGCAACAACCTGACCAGGCGAGACATACGCAGCCAGTTTTTCCAGTTCACGCCGAATCGAGTAGAGCGAGCCACCACAGGCCTCTTTGAGCAACTCGATCGCCTCCTCATTGAGCCGAACCCCGACGCGTTCGGCGTCCTGTCTGAGCCAAGGAAGCCACTGCGCTTCTCTGAGAGGAGAACAGTCGACCGTCACCGCGGCCTTTGCTGAGAGCCTGGGTGAACTTGAGTCTTCCGTCAAGTTTCGGCGCGACAAAGATCACGGACGTGGAGTCATTCGGCTCCTTCAGATAGGGAAGGATCGCATCGCACTCCCGGGCCGGAAGTTTATCAGCCGCCTTCACCACCACCACTCGCCGAGCCGCAAACACAGCTACCTCCGAGGCGCAGGTGACAATCTCAGCCCCGCTCACATCGTCTCCATAGAACAGATCGCAATTGAAGTCGCTCTCGCCCTCCCCCAACAACGCAGTCTTCGAGTGCACCTAGGCCCATATCGCGCAACAAATCTTCCTCGCCAACCACTGCGTACAGCGGCGCAAGCGTTCCTTGCGCAAGCTGCGCGTTGAGCTGGGCATGAGAGATGGCGGACGCCATAGTGGATATCCGATTTATCTGATGGTGGTGTCCACGTTGTCCGGCGCTGGACTCGCAATCGGCTTTGCCAGCTGCCCCGATTCCAATTGGAGGAGAAAGCGGGATGCCAAATCCTCGGCGATGAAATCGACCGGCTTGCTCCAAGGCCCGGTTCTGCAGGATACGGTTAAATTGCAGGTCGGTCGTCACGAAGAATTCCGACGCGCCTTTCGCCATTTGTGCCCACACGACACGGTGCGTCCTCGTCTCCTTCTACCTTGACGACCACCACGACCTCTGCGCGGCTTTCGAGCGTGGTGGTCTGTGTGAAACTGAGCGACGGAAGACTGACTGAGATGATTTGCCCGGACAGCACAAGATCAGCCGCCTCAGATTCTGCAACGACCTGGGCTCCGCTGCCGGATGAAAATTCATGGCGTAGATAGTTCGTGTAGCGGGATTCCAAATTCGGCTCAAAGCTTTTGTTTTCTAACGTCCGCACAACCAACCGCGGTGCCGGTGCCGTGGAAGATGACGCCTCCGGGGCACTTCCGATTGTGGGTCCAGCCCCTCCACTCGGAACTGATAGCCGCAGCCGACCAAAGCGCGAGACAGGCAGAGAAGCGAGACAGTGCGCGACAGGCAAATAGCGAACCTGGCGATGCACCCTCTCGTCTCCGCCCGTCTCGCTTTTCTCGCATGTCGTCCGTTCTCGCGCTCAGCCTGTCGTTAAACCACAAAGTTCATCAGTTTTTTTCGACATACACAATCTTCTTCAGCTCCTTGCCCTGCAACCACTCCGCGATCTGCGGACGAGCCAGCTCTTCGACCTGCTCGCGAGTGGCATCGGCTCCCACGTCGAGTTTGGCCCGCAACTTTCCATTCACCTGGATCGGAATCGTCAACCGATCGCTGACGGTCAAGCCTCGGGTCAAAGATCGGCCAAGGCTGCTGAGAGACGCTCGGCTGGTGACCCAGCACCTCCCACAATTCTTCCGCCAGATGGGGCGCGAAAGGTGCCAGGATCTAGGACGAAGGGTTCGAGCAAGGCCCGGGAGCGCTGCTCGGCCTTCGTCATCTCATTGGTAAACACCATCATCTGGGAGATCGCGGTATTGAACCGCAACCCTTCGATATCCTCCGTCACCTTCTTGATCGTCTGATGGAGCAACCGCTGATGTTCGAGGGTAGGAACCGTTCCCACCACGGTACTCGAGAGTCGGCCTTCTTCATTCACCATGAGTCGCCAGGCCCGTTCGAGAAACCGCGTGACTCCTTCTACGCCCCTCGTACTCCAGGGCTTCACGGCCTCCAGCGGGCCCATGAACATTTCATAGAGCCGCACCGCATCGGCCCCGAACTGGTCCATGATCTCGTCGGGATTGACGACGTTGCCACGGGATTTCGACATCTTCTGGTTGTCTTCTCCCAGCACAATCCCCTGATGCACCAACTTCTTGAACGGCTCCGGCGTACTGGCCACCCCAATGTCGTACAGAATCTTGTGCCAAAACCGCGCATAGAGCAAATGCAGCACGGCATGTTCGCTGCCACCGATATAGAGATCCACCGGCATCCAGTAGCGCTCTTTTGCCGGATCGACGAGCCGGTCATGATTCTTCGGATCAATAAATCGCAGAAAATACCAGCAAGAGCCGGCCCACTGAGGCATCGTGTTGGTTTCACGGTCGTGCCGGTCGCCCGCACTGATCGGGTCGGTGGTCGTCAGCCAGTCGGTTAAATTCGCCAAGCGGGCTTTCGCCGCTCCCGGACGGTTTGAAGTTGTTGGTCTTCGGCAACAGCAGCCGGCAAGCTGCTCTTCCGGAAGCGGAAGGGCCCGGCCATCGACCCACACAATCGGAAAGGGCTCGCCCCAATACCGCTGACGGGCAAATAGCCAATCCCGTAATTTGTAGTTCACGGCCTTGCGGCCCTTGCCGTGCGATCTCTAACCAGGCCGTGATTTTCGGAATCGCGTCACCCGGTGTCAGCCCATTGATGGTGAAAGCTTCCATCTGGCGTCGTGGAATTGACGACGGTACCCCTGTCGGTCGTCGACAAAGGCCTCTTGTTCAACGTGACCGCCCGCAATCACTTCGCGGATCGGCAAGGCATAGGTCTTCGCAAAGGCCCAGTCGCGCTCGTCGTGCGCGGGCACAGCCATAATGGCCCCAGTCCCGTAGCCCATCAACACGTAGTCGGCAATCCAAATGGGCAGCGGCTCGTTATTCACCGGATTCACGGCATAGCCGCCGGTGAAGACCCCGGTCTTTTCCTTTTCAAGTTCCTGCCGTTGGAGATCGCTCTTTCTGGCCGCCGCCTCACGATAAGCTGTGACATCGGGGCGGCGGTCGGCAGTCGTCACGACCTCCACCAGCGGATGCTCCGGAGCCAGCACCATATAGGTCGCGCCGAACAGGGTATCCGGCCTCGTCGTAAAGATCCGAATCGTGCCTGGGATGCCGGCCAAGTCGAAACTCGACTTCCGCGCCGATCGATCGGCCGATCCAATTCTTCTGCATCTCCAATGTGCTGGCAGGCCATTCGACCAGCTTCAAATCTTCGAGGAGTCGATCGGCATAGGCCGTGATCTTCAACACCCACTGGCGTCATGGGCTTGCGCACGACGTCGAAGCCCGCCGACCTCGCTCTTGCCGTCGACGATCTCTTCGTTCGCGAGCACCGTCCCCAGCGCCGGGACACCAATTCACCGGCACTTCCGCCACGTAGGCCAGCCCTCGCTCGAACAGTTTCAAGAAGATCCACTGTGTCCAGCGATAATAATCGGGGTCGATCGTGCTGATCTCACGCTCCCAGTCGTACGACAGACCGACACGCTTCATCTGGCGTTTGAACGTCGCAATGTTCTGCGCAGTCGTGATGGCTGGATGAACACCCGTCTTCACCGCATACTGTTCGGCGGGGAGCCCGAATGCGTCCCACCCCATCGGATGTAGGACATTGAACCCCCGCATACGCTTATAGCGGGACACGATATCCGTCGCGGTGTAGCCTTCGAGATGGCCGACGTGGAGACCAGAGCCGGAGGGATAAGGAAACATGTCGAGACAATAGAATTTTGGCTTCGATTGGTCGTCCAGCGGCACGGAAAGGCCGATGCTGTTCCCAGTAGGCCTGCCATTTGGCCTCAATCGCACGTGTGATCGAAGGTTTTGCTCATAACAAACCGTGCCGATGTGACAGAAAAATGACGCCGGACTCTAACACACGATCGGCGGGGGCAACAAGAATCGACGAAGGGTGGGGTTCACACGTCTGGGACAAGCTCGATCTATCTGGCTGTTCGGTCTGTCCGTTTGCTTGATTGAGCAAGACCAACTCGATGAACTAGACAAATCAAATCGACCAGACAGACCAGATAGACCGAACAGACCAAATGAACATGACAGGCTGGCGGCCTTTTCAGCATCCTGCTAGATTACAGGCCGCGGTTGAAAAGTGGAGAAAACTGGTGACCGAGACGAACCGTGTGAGCGGGGACGGGAGGCAGCTGAGAACTCGACTTGGCACTATGGATCAGATGGGCGACGCCAAATTCGTTTGCCGCAATCAGACAGCCCTCATCATCATCCATGTAGAGAGACTTTGTCGGATCGAATCCCAGTAATCGCTGACAATTGAGGCCAATACTCCGGACGCATTTTTAGATACCCCACTTCAAACGCATTCACGATTCGATCGACATGCCGATCGAGCCCGGTCTTGGCCACTTTGATGGCCACGCCTGATTCATGGGCATTCGTCACGATCGTCACTCGTTTCCCCAGCTGTCGAAGGTGTTGCAGAAACTCCTCTGCACCGCACAGGAAGCCGATCATATGATCCAGTTCCTTGGTCATGGCTACGACATCGATTCCCACTCGCTGCGTCCAGTAGTGCAGATCGGTCCAGGCCAGTTCGCCTTCGACCGAGTCGGTACATCGCCATACAGTGCGTCGCGAGACTCTTCGAGCTGTAGACCGTGGAGCGCCGCATAACGACGCGGCAACTCCTCTTCGAAAAGAAATTGTCGAAATGGCGGTCGAGCAGAGTCCCGTCCATATCGAGCAGGACATCGTCGATCTCGTCTCCAATCGACGAGCGTGAGGAATAGGGTGGGTCGAGTCATCGAGTATAGCGAGTGCACGGCCGAACGATGAGCCGTTGTGTTTGCCAAAATCCTTATGTTACGGTCGAAACACGATTCCCCATGCCACGAACTCAAGAACACCACCCTTACAGACTGCACCGGTACCGTCAGTCACAACGCTTCATCGCGCCCGATTGTGGCCATTATCGGTCGCCCCAACGTCGGCAAGTCAACGCTCTTTAATCGCATGCTCGGCAAACGAACGGCCATCGTGGACGACGTTCCAGGCGTCACCCGGGACCGTAACTACGCCGACGCCACCTATCGAAATCGGCCGTTCCGCCTGGTGGATACAGGGGGCCTGGACCCGTCCGCCTCGGAAGGCATGCTGGCCCTCATCAAACGTCAATCGGAGCTCGCCATTGCCGAAGCGGACACTGTTGATCCTGCTGATGGATGGCCGGACCGGGCTGACGACCCCGGACCAGGAAGTGGTCCGTCTCCTGCGTGGAACGACGAAGCCGTTGTTTGTCGTGATTAACAAGATCGACACGCCCAAGGTCGAAACGCTCGTGGCGGATTTTTATCAATTGGGCACCGAGACGCTCTATCCTATCTCTGCGGAGCATGGCATCGGCGTCTCCGACCTCCTGGATGCGATCTATCCACTCCTCCCGGTCCCCGATGAGAACCCTGAGCAGACAACGATGCCCCGCATTGCTGTCGTGGGACGGCCGAATGTCGGCAAATCCACTCTGGTGAATGCCGTGCTCGGGGAAGACCGAGTGGTGGTCAGCGACGTGCCGGGAACCACCAGGGATTCGATCGATTCGCTGGCTCTCCATCAGGGACGGCGATATCTCTTCACCGATACCGCCGGGATTCGCCGGCGCGGGAAGATCGACCGGGGATTGAAGGCTATAGCGTGGTCCGATCGCACTTGGCCATCGGCCGGTCCGACCTCGGGATCTTGTTACTCGATGCCGTAGAAGGCGTGACTGAGCAGGACACCAAGATCGCCGGGATCATCATCAAGCAGGGACGGGCCTGCTTCCTGCTGGTCAATAAATGGGACCTCCGGGAGGGCGATAGCCAGGCCCGGCAGGAGGTCGAGCTGGAACTTCGACGGCGTTTTCCCTTCCTGACCTGGGCGCCGGTCCTCTTCGCATCCGCGAGCGAATCCCGATTCACTTGGCCAGCTCTTTCCTACCATTGATAGGGTATTCGCGGCATTTTCAAAACGGATCCCGACCGGAGCGTTGAACAAGTTCCTCCAGGAGATCCTCGCCACCCACCCTCTGCCGGTGCGGAAAGGCAAGCCGACGAAGATCACCAAGTCTGCCTTCATGACCCAGGTCGCGACACAACCACCGGTCTTTGCGTTGTTTGTCGGCCATCCGGACAATATCACGCCCGCCTACCTCCGCTTTCTCGAGAACCAACTCCGCGAGGAGTATGGATTCGAGGAACCCCGATTCGTATGCTGGTTCGAAAGAAATAGCTGGTTCAATTTCCGCCACTGCAACACCGTCTTTGTGCGCAGTTGGGCCTATGGCGTCACGTTGTGGTCGGTATTCGCGGGATAATCGCGCTTTCTACACCCTGTCGCTTCGGTGCAACTCTTGCAGAGTCCGAAGACCATTTCGCCGAAAGGATGCGCGTGCCACGAACTTCTCAGCAGAACCAATTCAATTCCCGCAGAATGATGTCTCAGGATCAAAGGAGATAGCCCCCAGAGAAACAGGTGGGATGCTACAACCCCTTCTCTCTTCCCCCGACATTCGGCATGATCGTGTTTTCCTCATCCGCTCGCATCCTGCACATGAATGAACCGGCCCGTGCACTGATGGCGTTGTTCGGTACGTCCCATGAGCACTGGCCGCAGATGGCACCCGAATCCATGCCCTCCAGCCTCACGGAGTTTTGTTGCGACGTGCCTGGCACAACTCCGACGTCGAATTGAGGCACAAGATTGGGAACAATTCGAAATGCGTCGCATCTGCCATATGGTCACACCATCCCTCTTACTCACAGGGTTCGGAGTGCCGAATTCAACCGACCGTGAGATCCGGGTCATCTTGACCCTCACCCCCTGCCCGCCACGCCATTCTCAACCGCGAATTCGCAGCCTCTCCACCTTCCAGTCGACGTTCACGTTCCCGTTAGAGGTGTAGCTTCATAAGGGCATCGCCTTCCAGTCACTGCAGTGGCGGCTTTCGCCTTGACTCCTCGCAGGCATCATGTTATTCGCTCAAGTTGATGATGCATTCCTCACAGACAGAGACTCATCCCCCTGGGGCTCACGAAAACCCACAGAGTTGCGGGGTGCGCGACTCCACTCTTCGCAGGTTACAGCGAAGTGCGATCGAGACCCTCTGTGCCGGGGTGATCATCTTCACCCTCCTCGGCCCTGCCCATGCCGAAGAAGTACCTGGACCAGACGGAGCGCCTTCGCCTCCAGCCGCTGAAATCCCTGCTCCAACACCTGCCGCCATCATGATCCCGTTCATAGAACTACGGGGATCGGTGTGGCGGACCAAGGCCGGGATCGTCTTTCTCAAGACCCCGGTCGGACTGCTGACTCTCACTTCCAAAACAACGCTGAAGGATCTCAAAGCCTCGGAGGAAGTACGCTTTTGGGTGCATGAGCGCCATTCAATCGTCGAGATCCGAAAGAGAGCCGACGGATCGTTGGTCCATCGCTACCTCAGCGGGCCAATGACGTCCGGGACCGATGCTCCAAAAACGTTACGCTGGTGGGGACCTGGCGGTGACCAGACTGTCCATGTCGGCGCACAGGAAGCGCGCCTCACTAACTATCACGAAGGAGATCCGCTGACCGTCGAAGTCGATGAAACCAATACCATCACTGGAGTGCATGATTTACAATTCGATCTGCAGGTCAGCCAAACCCCGCCGGCCGGGGCCGACGTGCAGCTTCTCCTCTCGGGAACCGTATCCAAGCTCAAATCCAACTTCATCTTTGTTCAGACCCCCATCGGTCTGGTCATGCTCAATTCGAAGATCGGAGTCCCACGTGTCAAGGTGGGACAGCCGTTGACGTTGCGCATCGACCATGAGCATGTGACCGTCACGCTCTCATCCACTGAGACACCAACTCCCCAACGCGGTGCCTCTCCAAACCAGTAACAGAATTCTAAAAGGTCCGCTGGTCTGTCTTATCCATTTAGTCTGTCTGGTCTATTCGGTCTGTCTCGTGTGTTTGGTTGAACGAAACTAACCAGATAGACAAGAGAGACCAGACAGACCGGGCTGGCGGCCATACACTCCCAGTGGTTTGCTTGACAGGCCTCAGCCGAGCCCCTAGACTTCGCCCCAGCCATGCGCGCCCCTGCTCCCCAAAAACGCCTCCCCAACGCCCAGCCATGCAAGAGCCTGACGGGTTTGATAAGCTGTACCGAGACCATGTCGATCTGATTTATCGTTACGCGCATCGCCTGTGCGGAGAAACGGAGTCGGCAAAGGATCTTGTTCAAGAGACCTTCCTCAATGCCTACCAAGGACTCAAAGATTTTCGAGGCGAAGCCAAGGTTTCTACCTGGTTGTACACCATCGCCTCACGGGCCTGCATGCGGATGCGGCGCAAGCGCAAAGGGCAACCGGAACACGAGCTGTCGCTCGATGAGTTCGTACCCACCTCCGAGGGAGAGTTTCGTCTCCAGATCCCGATGGACGGGCTCAGCCCAGAGGAGGCCTTGCAGAACAAGGAGCTGCGGCAGGCCCTCGATCAGGCGATCGAGAAACTGCCCTCAGAAATATCGGATGGCCCTGGTGCTCCGTGATATGGAAGGGTTGAGCGCCAAAGAAGTGGGAACCATCATGGGCTTGAATGAGCGCGCCGTAAAATCTCGACTGCACCGGGCCCGTCTGTTTGTACGGCGGGAACTCAGCGCCCGCGGCATCACCCACCACGATAACCATGAGTCGGGAGGCTTGCACTCATGACCAAGAAAAAGACGGCGGCTCCAAAGAAACGGTCCGGGCCATCGTCTCGCCGCCATACTCATGGCCAAGGCCATTGCGTGGATCTTCTCCGGCAGTTGTCTGCCTATATCGACGACGAACTCCCTTCAGACATTTGCCGGGAGATACGCCGACATCTGGGAGCCTGTCCGAACTGCGAAGTCTTCATCGCCTCCCTCCAGCACACCGTCACACTCTGCCGACATCGTCCAGCACCACAATTGACCTCGATCGAGCGGGTGAACATGCGCCGCGCAATTCTTGATGTGGCCAACGCGCGGTGAAAGAGACGCTCGGGCTCATCTGCCTGGCTACTGATACTCGCGACCCCCACGAAGAGTCTATCCGGTAATGTCGAGCAGGCTCCCGACGCGCTCCCAACTGAGATTGAGGGAGAAACGGTCACCGTAGAGATCCGCTCGCGGATGTTCATTCCCCAGCACGTCCACTTACATCATGATCGCAAGACAGTGTTACGGTTCCTTAACCATGATACGGAACTCCATACTGTAGCAGCCAAGGAGCTCTTCCTCAGCGCCGACCTCAACGTGAGCGGCAACGGGTTTCCAGAGTTCGGCCCAGACGGACTCAAGCGGGTGATTATCCCACCTGAGGGCCTGACTGAATTTCGATTCACACCGGCACGTACTGGAACCTTCTCCTACCTGTGCGACATGCCGGGTCATGACATGAAGGCCAAAATTACGGTCGAATGACCAGATAGAAGTCAGGCCAGGGGCAAGTGCACGAGGCGAGAGGAAAGACATTTCTTCTGGTCCCCCTAGCCTCTGGCCCCGCGCCTCTCGCCCGAATATCGGCGATGGCGAAGCGTTCACAAATAATGGCCGGTAGCCGGTGAATCGGCTGCAATGCCTATTCCAGGTCTTGAAAGCAGCGTGGTACAGTACCGCCTGCTTCTCCTCACATACATTAGGAGCCTATCCGACATGATATGTCCGCAGATCTTCCAACGTGGCTGGTTTAGGATCCTGTTCCTCGCCGGAATCATTGTCGATTGTGACTGCGATGGCCCTGATCGAAGCCTCATCGGCATCAGCCGCTGCCGCTGCGAAGAAGTCGAAGCAGGCCGTCACCTCTGCTGAGGCGACGGCTCAGCGTTACGCCGAAGCCATGGGAAGGGAAACAAGGTGGGCGTCGGCCGGCTCGATTTCGCTTGTCAGTATCCCCTCGTAACTGCAGCCACCCGTGGCATCAAGAGCTATCCGGCCGACTCCGACCCCGTCTATGACTCCTGCTGGCAACGCCTGCGAGAGGCCCATGCTTCCACCCTCGTCAGAACCGATGTGGGCATGGAGGTCTTATGGCCCAGTAACGGCGACTTGGTCTTTTTTAGTGAAGACCTGAACCGCTATCCCGCCTCGGCCTTCGTGACCGACTCGCTGGGCCTGACGCCGCCGGGCACCGGATTCCATACTCACATTATCGGAAATACGTCGCTCCCTTCGGCCTCATTCCGTCTTCGACCGAACGGCCCGATCGTGGCGGTGCCGACCACACTCGTGAAATTATCCATCAGTTACCAGGATCCCCTGACCGCTCCATTAACCTACGCAGCTGGTTCGGTCAAGTGGACCAGTACGGTTAAGCGGACCAGGCGCGCGCTGAAGGAAATTACTACCCAATGGGTCGTCCTCTCCGGGCTGAAAAAACACGGCTTCGTGAGCGACTGGGCGGTCCTGAACCTGCCCGTCACCAGCGGCGCCATCTCCGGTAGCGGCATGCAGGAGAAGATTCCGTTTGTCACGGAAACCAGTCGGGCTCTCCCCGACTCCTTAGTCTGGTGGGGACCGACGGATGTCCCGGGTCTCTTGACCGCCGGAGCCGCTCGAGCGGCCACCTTCCCGGAACTGCACGACCGTGTGGCCATGTTGAATCGTGTGCTCATCATCGATCCCAATCAGTCGGAAGCCCTCATGGTACTGAGCCGACATCTCTATGCTCATGTCCTGCGCGAAGCCATTCCGTTTCACAAACTCACGGTGAAAGATCCGGCCCTTGCCTTGGTCGTGAACGAGCATTTTTGGAATATCTATGCCCAATCGACGCGCATGGACCTGTCTCTGGGGATGGAGATGGGTGGGTTCGACAAACCGACGACCGCTGACTACCTGTACCGCATGCTCTCAGCCATGCGAACCTTGGCCATGGTACGGCCGGAACAACTCGATAACCGATTTCGGTTAGGCGTAGCCTACGCTGGAACAACGATCAAGAAGCCGCGATCGAGACCCACCGTTCCCTCGTCAAAGCCATCCCGGCTGAGCAAAGAACCGGCAGAGCCGAAGCCTTGCTCCAGCTGGCCTGGTCCCGCATCAACAAAGTGGCTTGGAATCGCATCCTTGATGACTCAGACATTCGTGCCGCCTATCAAGATGCCGACGAGGCCCTCGCGCTCGCCGACCTGCCGCTCGATAAATTTATGGCCGAGTACACCAAAGCCTACAGCTTGCTGTTCACCCCGGACCGAGACAATCGGGCGCTCTTGGAGCGGCTGACGGAAGCCAAACGATGGTTTGCTGGAAATTCCCGGACAGGCACCGGACATCTGGCAATTCTTCATCGGAGCAGAATCGTTGAAGGCGGTGCTGGATGCAGATTCCATCTTTCAGCCGATGCTGGCGCAGGCGGCGGACGAAGAAAGGGTGACCGTCCGGCTCGCGAAATCGTAAGCCTTTTGTGCAGCGTCGCGTACCTTGTGTGGCCAGTACATGTTCGTCTTGAGTGCGAACCGGGCAGTGATCTGGACTTTCCACCTGTTGAGCGAGCTCCAGCAGAGGGACTTGCTCGCCGTCGGTGGCGACCTACGACCCGAGCGATTGCTCAAGGCCTATCGACACGGAATCTTTCCCTGGTACAGCGACGATCAGCCCATCTTGTGGTGGTCGCCTGATCCTCGAACCGTACTCTTTCCCGGCAACCTCCATGTCTCGCGCAGCCTCAAGAGAAGTCTTCGTCCCGGCCTATTCAGCGTCACGCTCGACACGGTGCTTTCGTGACGTGATGAGACATTGCGCAGGACCAAGGCCGCAATATCCAGACGGCGGCACATGGATCACTGCGGAGATGCTCGATGCCTACACGCGCTTACACGAACTTGGATACGCCCATTCTGTTGAAACCTGGCAGGAAGGACAGTTGGTTGGCGGACTCTATGGCGTGGCGCTCGGCGGAGCCTTTTTCGCAGAGTCGATGTTCACCCGTGTGTCCTGACGCCTCGAAAGTCGCCTTGGTCTCGCTCGTGCGCCAACTGCAGGCCTGGGAGTTTCGCCTCATGGACTGCCAGCAATCCTCCCCCACGTGCATGGCCCTCGGCGCCGAAGCCATCCCCGCCGACGAATTCCTCGATCATCTGACTCGCGCGCTGCGCTCCCTGAACGTCACGAGCGATGGCAATTGTTCTGTTTTAAGCATTCTCCATCTATTACTTGGTCATTCTCGCGATCCAGCAAAGTAATGCGCGAAGGCTTTCATCCCGCCGGAAGCCTGGCCCCAGTCGAAGTATTCGTTCGGCGCATGGTAGCCGTGTTCGGGCAGGCTCAGCCCCATAAACAGGATCGGCACCTTCAGGCTTTCTGCATGGTGACCACGGCACCGATTGATCCGCCTTCGCGGATGAACGCCGGTTCTTTCCCAAACCCAGCCTTCGCCGCCCGCTTCACCGCTTCGACATATGGGTCCCTCAAACAGTCCTTTGAACGGCTGAAGCATCCCTTCCCGTTCCGACTTTCACGTTCGGATTCAGCTTCGCCACGTGGCGCTTGAGCAACGCAAAGGCCTTCTCCGGAGTTTGATTCGGCACCAACCGCATACTCACTTTGAGTTCGCCATGGCCCGGCACGACCGTCTTCACCCCGGGCCCGTGATAGCCGCCGGTCAGGCCATGCACCTCAAACGTCGGCGCGGCCCAGATCCGGCGCATGATCTCGGCGGGATCCGTGCGTGCGCAGCGTCTGAAACCCATAGGCCTGCTTGAAGCTCTTGACCTGGAAACCTGACGCAAGGAAGCTCTTGATCTCCGCTTTGGTTGGTTCGACCACATCCTGATAGAATCCGGGAATCTTCACCTTGCCGGTCTTGGCATCGACGCAGGCGTGCGCCACTTCCATCAGTTCCGCGAGCGGATTCCGCGCGGCGCCTCCGGTCACACCAGAATGGGCGTCTTTCGTTCCGGTCCGAAGCGTGAGGCGCGCGCCCAACAGAGCCGCGCAGACCATAGGGCATGGCGGGCTTTCCTTTGCTGATCCAGATGGTATCCGACACGACCACGGAATCGGGACATGGGATGGCTTCACGATTCTTCAGTCCTGCGGCAAAATGCGGGCTCCCGATTTCCTCTTCCAGTTCCCAGAGAAACCGAATGTTGATCTGGTACTCCTTGCTCGATGGCGTACTTCGCGCCGAACAAGGCCGAGAGAGCCGGACCCTTGTCATCCGTCGCACCACGACCGTGATACATCCCGTTCTCGTTCTTGAACGCGAAGGGCGCCTGCGTCCATTCCGGCTCCTGCGCCGGTTGCACATCCATATGGTTATAGATGGTGACCGTCGGATGATGGACTCCGGTCATCAAGCCGCCGGACACGATCGGATAGCCGCCGGTCTCCACAATCTGGGCGTCAGCCCCCATATCGGTGAGGACCTGCCGCGCGAATTCCGCCATGCGCCGGATGTCAGGGGCCTTGGCCGGGTCCATGCTGATCGAAGGAATCTCCACCATCTGGCCCAGCAGATCTTCAAACCGGCGGCGGCTGTCTGTGACGTAGCGTTCAAGGCGTGCGCGATCGATCATGGGTGATTCTCCAGAAAAGGTTCGGCGGATTATAACGAGTTCGTCATGGAGGCGGAAGGGACTTCTGCGACGACCTTCTGTAAAATAGAGCCGTGATACCCGGCACTGCATCTCGCGTACAACATTGGTGAGTCTCCTCGCCGCCCTCTGGCTTGGGTGGTCCGTGGCCGGCTCTTCCTGTGTTTCAGCAGCAGAACCCGATCACGATTCGTGAGATTGTCGACGAGCCGAAGTCGTTTCATTTGAAACAGGTCACGTTGCGGGGCACGGTGCGCAATGTGACGCCGCTCGATCCCTACAAGCTGCAGGCCGGCACGATGTGCTACGGCGCCTATTTATTCTACTTGGAGGACGAGACATCTTCGATCAACGTCGCCGTCTACGGACGCTGCGGAGTTCCGCTCGTCAAAGACCCCGATATCGAAGACGGTGCAACGGATTGAACTCACTGCCACGATCCAGTCGCCGAGTCACGGAGGCTACTATTTGAGTTTTCAAGGAGTGAAAGTGGCGAGAGAGCGAGGAAGGCGTGATTCAGGCGGTGGCGGATCGAATTACTCCGCTCGCCGAATAAGGCTCCCGCAGCACGGTACGGGGTATTCAGCGAAGAGAATAATACGAGCACGCGAACGATGACCGTTCCAACTTGCTATACCGACTGGCAACAAGGATCGGCTGGATCGGCACCGGCGTGATGGGATCATCGATGTGCGGTCACTCTGCTCACAGCCGGCTATGGCGTGACCATCCATACCCGCACGCGGTCGAAGGCGCAATCCATTGCTCGATCGCGGCGCGCAATGGGCCGAGAGCCCGCGTGCTGTGGCAGCAGAATCCGATATCCTCTTCACGATGGTCGGCTTTCCTCAGGACGTGCGTACCGTCTACTTCGACGAGACTGGAATCATGGCCGGCGCGCACGCTGGGGTGATCCTCATCGACATGACGACGACGGAACCCTCCTTGAGCCGTGAAATTGCAGCAGCGCGCTGACGGCAAAGGTTCTATCGGCCATCGATGCGCCTGTCTCTGGTGGCGATGTAGGCGCACGCAATGCCACCCTCTCGATCATGGTGGGAGGCGACCGCAAAGCCAGTACAAGCTGTGATGCCGCTCTTCGAGCTACTGGGTAAAAAGATCGTGCATCAGGGAGGACCCGGCACCGGGCAACAGACGAAACTCTGTAACCAAATTGTGATCGCCGGCACGATGGTCGGAGTCTGCGAGAGCTTGCTGTATGGTTACAAGGCAGGGCTCGATCTGAACCGGATGCTGGACTCCATCCGCGGCGGCGCAGCCGCCTGTTGGACGTTGGACAATCTGGCGCCGAGAATTCTACAGCGGAATTTCGACCCGGGATTTTTGTCGAGCACTTCATCAAAGATATGGGGCTCGCGCTCGAGGAGTCGAAACGTATGGGGCTCGTGCTGCCCGGTCTCACGTTGGTGCACCAGCTCTACCAGACCGTCCAAACGCTCGGGCATGGCCGTAGTGGAACCCACGCGCTGATGCTGGCGCTTGAAGACCTCTCCAAAGTCCATGTCAGTGCGTCACCGACTTGAATCCCATTCCTACAATGAGACGAAGCATGATTACGGCGAGAGCCGGCGGTAATGTTTCAGGAGAAGCAGCCCGCCCCAAGCGAACGAGGCCAGCATCAGGAGAATGCCGAGGTTGTAGGCGAGGTGAGCCAAGCGATGGTCGTACTCCAGCCAATCCAACATGGTCAGGATATTGTTCCAGTCATGCCCGTCCGTTTCCTTTCCAGTGACCCCGCCAAGCAGCATGAGATCCATCGCCCGCGCATCGTTGATATAGGGGGCGATATCCATGAAGCTTTCCGCCGTCCACCAGAGGGCCACGGAGGCGCCGAAAGGATCGCGCGTCTTGATGAGAAAGGTGCCCAGGCAGACGAGCGGCATTAGGATCTGGCCGAGACTCCCGCCTCAGAATCGTCATGAAGCGCCCCAACGGGATAAAGAGAAGATGGCCGGCTTCGTGAAACGGCAGATTGATCAGATGGAGAAACGATTCCCCTGTGTAGTTGGTTTCGAGTGGCGTGAAAATGAACGCTCGGCCCCACCAGAGCAGTAACAGAAACACGGCGACCCGGCCGGCGAACGTCAATGAGTCGGTCGACGTATCTGGAGTCGACGAGCCACTCCTTGGCAAGAGACACCCAGCGCGAGTTATTTTGTGATTCCTGCTGCCGCTGCAGCGAGACAAGCGGCCGATACTTTGCAAAGATGATCCCGCATTTCACGCACTCCGTCGCTCCGTCCGGCTGGTCAGCCTGACACTTGGGACACGACACGATCGAGGTCGCGGTGGGCTCCATAGCCACACTGTAGGGCCGAGCGCGCAATCGGACAAGAAAATCTCAGGATTGATCCAGACTGCTGAATGATGTCGAAGTTTGGATCGCACACGGGATGCTCAAAAAGGCCGTCCAGCAAGGCCGCAGCGACGAAAGCACCGGAGGCGTAGCCTCTGGGCTACGTTGAGAGATGCTTTCGAGGCGTGAGAACCGAAACGCTGGCGGGCTTGTTTCAGCATCCTGCTAGTGGAAGGAGAACGGAACAGGCGCAAACGTGAGGATAAACACGGCAAGTGCGATCCATCCGACAACGATCCGCTTCCGGCCCAACGGTACGTGAATATCGTGCACCGGCGGATGTCCGAAGCCCCATAGTCCTGCCATGAAGGCCCAGAGCCACCAGCCTGGCCAGCCCACGAATCCCAGCACGATGAGGATCGGCAGCATGATAAACGCCATCGATGCGTTGGCGTGAGCCCCACAGGGCATAGGCCACATGTCCGCCGTCGAGCTGGCCGATGGGAATGAGGTTCAGTGACGTGATAAACAGACCGAACCAGGCGGCGAACCCGATGGGGTGCAAGACGATGTCGGCCTGAGGAGGGATGGATCCGACGACCAGCCAGGAGATGAACTGCAGAGAGCAACGGTTCGCCCAGCTGCCAATCCACTGGGTCGCCGTCCGATCCACGACCGTTGACAGGTTCAGACCGATGATCAGTGCCACCACTGCGACAATGAAGCCGGCAAGCGGACCAGCCACGCCGATGTCGAACAGCGCGCGCCGATTCATGATCGGCCCGCGTAAACGGATAATCGCCCCGAATGTGCCGACGAAATACGGAGGGCCCGGAATGAACAACGGCAGCGACGCCGGTACTCCGGTGAATGCGGGAGAGCACATAGTGCCCGCATTCATGGGTGACCAGAATGAACAATAACGTGGCGGCGAAGGGAATCCCGCTGCCAGAGTATTCCGGGGTGTTCGAGCAGGAAATTCACCGGTCCGTGGATCGGTCCAGTTGTAGACCTGATAAGCCCCGGCCCACAGTGTGGTAAAGATCGTCGCCACAAAGAGGCTGACGGGCAAGATCCATTTCGAGAAGGGGTCTCTTCGAATTCACCGTCCGGGGAGAGATTGCTATGATCCTCGGAAGGCTCCGTCACGACCGGCAGCTCTCCGCTGCGGATCTGTTGCTCTTCGCTCCGCTGGTCGAAATTCATAGGATGTTCTTCAATGATCCGTCGCGAAGGGATTATGGTCCAACTCTTCACGAACCGTCGTGGCCGGTCCGTGACCGGGCAACAACCGATATTCAGGCGGCAATCCAAGGACCTGAGCTCCGGACCGACCGCAGATGGGTCTGATACAACGTACTGGGATTCGAGCGGCCAATGGATCCCGCAAACAACGTGTCGCCGACGAAGCAGACGCGTTGTGACTCGGCATCCACACGATAGCAGATCCCGCCAGGGGTATGGCCCGGCGTCGCCAGGCAGTCTACGCGCAAGCGCCCAACCGAGATGGCACGTCCGTCGTTCGGGGCAGTAAGACGATCCTCCGAGGGCTTCCAATGCAGGAGGCTGACATCGTCAGCCCCCAGATAGACAGGAACGTGCCATCGCGCCAAGAGTTCTTGAATCCCTTCGGCGTGATCCGCATGCCCATGCGTCAGACAGATGCCGGTCAGCCGGAGTCGATGGGATTCGAGCCAGGCGATCATGGCCGGAGCGTTGTATGCCGTATCGACGAGGAGCGCCTCACCGGAATCGTGCACAATATAACCGTTGACCGCATAGCCGTTGATGTCGCCCTGTATAGTTTCGATCCCCGGGATCGACGGTATCGGTTGAGGAACCCACTTCTCCAGAACAATCTGTTCCAATGGACCGAGACGAAGCCCTAATGTGGTCGCAAGGGCGCGTACTTCCGCCCGATCTCGCGGCTCATCGCCTCGTTCAAGTGCGGTGATATCGGCCCCCGGAAGGCCGGTGACGCGCGCCACATCCTCCACGGACCATGCCTGCCCCATGCGGGCCTTCTTGATGATGTCGCAGAAATCATCTTCGAGCGGCATAACCAAGCCTTCAGCTCTCGATTCTGTTCCACGCCTCTGCCATCTTAGCTTAGACCGCTAATGATGCGGCGATAGTCATCCTCGGAATAGGCTCTGAGAGTTGTGGACCGCACATTACCGAGCGATCCCAACTTGAGGCCGAAGCTCGCCACCTTATCGTTGTTCGGCATATCAACAATGAGGACCAGATCATACTCCCCCAATGTCATGTAGAAGGATTTGACCTCGCCACCCAAGTCCTTCGCGAGCTTCTTCACCCCATCGAGTCGCTTAGGCGAATCCTTCACATTCTTGATTCCCTGATCCGTCCACTTGAGGAGCATCAGATAGGTCACCATAGACATCCTCTTTTCTGCTCTCTGACCCGCAGCTACGGAGGCTTTCATTCCTTGGAGCGGGTGGCGCCGACCTGGAACCCGACCGCCCGCAGCGGGGTCCCTACACCGGGCGGGTAAGAGGGCGCACGGCGCGATGAATAAAGAGCGCTACGTTTGTGCGCGCCGCCGAGCCGGTGAGGCGGCCGGACCGGTCGGGCTGGTCAGCGACAGGACCCGCTCTCCTCTCAGCTCTCTGGAGCTAACTTTATTTCCTTCACGTCCCCGAAGCCCGACAGCAACTTCGGCGGGGCCTCGCCGGCCCCGACAGCGAGAATGGTCAGTCGCTCGGGGTTGAAATGTTTCTTTGCCGCCGCCAAGATTTCCTCTTTCGTCAATGCGATCACGCGGGCACGCAATTGCTGGAGAAAATCCTTGGGAAGTCCATCATATTCCAGCTCCATCAACCGCCCCACGATCGCCGACGGACTGGCGAAGGAAAACACAAATGAGTTCACATAGGCCTCTTTGGCTTCTGCCAGCTCGCCGTCCGTCACCACCTCGATCCGCATCCGTTCCATATTCGCGATAAATCGCGCGATGACCTCTTGCGTCGATGGCACCTTCGTCTCGGCGCGCATGAGCCAGACGCCTTGATCGTGCACACCGGAATTCAAGCGGCTGCCGACCGAGTAGGCCAAACCCCGCTTGGTCCGCACGTCGTTGAACAGGCGGCTGCGAAAGGAACTGCCCCCAGAATGTCATTCGCGATCGCCAATGCCACATAGTCAGGATCCTGCTCTTTGATCGACAGATGCCCGATGCGAAGATGTGTCTGCGCGGTATCCTTGCTCACGAACCGTACAACAGGCTGCGCCGTCTGGCTCTGGGGCACGTCGGCAATTGTCAGCGCCGGCACCTCGCCTCTCTTCCAATCTCCGAATACTTCGCGCAGCAGGGCCAGCATCGCAGACTTGTCAAAATCACCCGTCACCCCCAACATGATGCCGTTTGGATGAATGGTCTTTCGGTAAAAAGCCACCAGATCATCTCTGGTGATGCGGGTGACGGACCTGATGCTGCTTTCGCGCGCCGACGGATGATCCGTTCCATACAGCAGCTTGACGAACTCGCGTCCAACGATCGAACCGGGGTTGTCCTGCCTGCGGCGAATCCCTTCGATAGCCTGCAGTTTGGCCAGTTCAACCCGCGCCGGCTCAAAGGCGGGTGTTCGAATAAGTCCTGCAAAAATCTGAACCCCCGCTTCACATCCTTGCTGAGCACATCGAGCGACGCCGAACCGGATTGCCGTCCGATCGAGATGCCGAGATCCCCGCGAACTGTTCAAGCTCCTGGTCAACTTGCTCGGCCGACAATCCGCCCCCGCCGCCGGTCCGCATGATAGAACCGGTCAACGAAGCCAGGCCGATCTTTTCTGCCGGATCGAGCCAGCCGCCCGTTCGCATGGTCGCAGTCATACTGACCAAGGGCAACTCGTGGTCCTCCAGGAGATAGACGACCATCCCGTTCTCGAATACCACACGATCCGGTTCGGGCGGGGTGAACTCCACGGGCTTAAACGTCATCTGTCTGGGATCGCCCAGCGCAAGATCTCCGGCACAGGCGGTCAGTACTGGGATGACGGCTGCCACAAACGTCGAGCACAGCACGAGACTCCATCGCGTCACGTTTCGCGTCTCACGTTTCACGTGTCTCATCGTGCCACCTCGCGCTGCGGCGCCGTCGCGACATTTTTCTCTCCGGCCTTCTTCACCAATACCGCTACCGTTCGGTTCGACTTTGTGAAATAGGCAGCGGCCACGCGTTGAATATCCACCGGCGTTACAGCCGCAATCTTGTCCCGGGACTTGAGCGCGTAGCGCCAGTCTCCCGCCACCGTCTGATACAGCGCTAACTGAGACGCGAGACCTCCGTTAGATCGAAGCGCCCTGACCAAATCGGCATCGATATTATTCAGTACTTTCTCAAGCTCCTTGGCAGAGACCGGCTCCGTCTTGAGCCGTTCGATCTCGGCATAGATCGCCGCTTCGACTTCTGCCGTCGTATGGGGCGCAAGCGGCGTGGCATTCACCACGAATAGGTTCGGAGCGCGGACCCCCGGATAGTTCGAATCGGAGCTGACCGAGGCGGCGATCCGTTTCTCACGGACGAGATTCGTATAGAGCCGAGAGGGTGAGCCCGTCGCTCAGCAGCGCGTCGATGACGTCGAAGACATAATCGTCGGGATGACCCAGTGGCGGCTTGTGAAACCCGATGACCAGCGACGGTTCGGCATCGAACTCGACCTCCACACGGCGTTCCCCTCGTTGAGGCGGCTCAACGGTGACGATCGGAGGCTGCGAAGGCGAGGCCGGTATCGTACCGAATGTCTGCTCGATCAGCGTCATCACGTCCTTCGGATTGATATCGCCCACGATCGCAATCGTGGCATTGCCGGGGCCGTAGTAGGTTTTGAAGAAGGCTTCGGTGTCGGCCGGAGTGAGCGACAGGATGTCCGACTCCCAGCCGATCGTCGGAATGCCGTACGGATGTGCGCGGAAGGCAGCCGAGGTGAAGGTTTCGAACAACAGCCCGCTGGGGCTGTCGTCATTTCGCAACCGCCGTTCCTCCATGACGACTCCGCGTTCTTTGTAAAACTCACGGAGGACCGGATGCGCCATGCGATCGGCTTCGAGCACAGCCCACAGCGGCAAACGATTTGCCGGGAGGCTGATCATATAGCGAGTCAGATCCTTCCCGGTCGCGGCATTGAGCCCGACCCCTCCGTGGCGTTGGTAGAGTAAGGCCATCTCATTGCCTGCTACGAACTGTCCCGCTTGATCTTGTAGTTCTGTAAATCGTTTCTGCAGCGCCTCGATAGCTGCTCGATCCTCGGAGCTGGGGGTCTTTCCTGACTCTTCCGTGCGAGTTCTCGTTGCCGCTGTTCCAGCTCGGTCCCCACTCGAAACCATTCTTCGAGAATGGGGCGTTCTTTCTCGTAATTCTTCGTCCCAACCGTCCTCGTGCCCTTGAACGCCATATGTTCGTAGAGATGCGCCAAGCCTGTTTGTCCCGCCTGTTCGTTGACTCCCCCGACCCCGAAGGTCATGTTGAGAGAGACCACGGGCGTCTGATGCCGTTCGACCATGAGTACAGTCAACCCGTTCGCCAATTTGTGTTCCACTACACGATCCGCCAGCCCAGAGGAGGCCGCATGCGAGAGGTTCAGGTTCAGGCTGAGGCTCAGGGTGATAAACAGACCTGCGGCGAAGACGCGGAGGCGGTTCGGATGACAAGGCTCTCTCCTACTCAACCTCAACCTTGAGCTGTTTGTCATATGAATAGCTCCATGAGTTGTTCCGGTCGTTCGACAAACCAGTCCGGACGACAGGCCTCCATTCTGGCTCGATTCCCCATACCGTACCCGACCGCACACACACGAATCCCGGCGTTATGCCCGCCGTTGATGTCGTTGGTGCTGTCCCCGACAAGCACAGTCTGTTCCTTCGACACATTCAATTGCTCCATGACATGCAGCAGCATGCCGGGCTCCGGCTTCAATCCGAACCCGTTGTCTCCGCCGACGATACATTGGAAATGATGCGCCCCCAATCCTTTGAGAATGACATTCGTATACTCAATCGATTTGTTGGTTGCCACTGCCTTGCGCTTTCGCTCGAAATGGATCAGCGCCTGTTCGACACCGGGATAGAACGTCGTACGATCGAGGCAATGAGCCAAGTACTGGCTCCTGAACACCCGCAACGCCTCGTCGAACGTGACCCGGCTGCCCTCGCCGATCGACAAGCGCAACAGTTGCTTCACCCCATCCCCCACGAACCCAAAGATTTCCTCGATGGGCCGCTGCGGGAGCCCCAACTCGGCCAACGTTAGGTTCACCGACGCGGCAATATCCCATTTGGACTCGATGAGCGTCCCGTCCAAATCGAAGATCAACAGCTCGACCGATATCTTGCCCATCATTATTTTGCCTTTCGCAACTCTTCTTGTAATACCCCGAGACGGTCTCGCTTCGCCGGATCGGTTTCTTTCAACAAGGCTTCGCGCACGAAATTCACCATCCGCTTCTGACCCACGTGAGGGGGAAGCATCGGCTCGACAATCTTCCATCGATTGTTGACGGCCTTCACGCGAAACCGAACCTCTTCTGTCTCGACATCCTGAACGAAACCGGCGGTTTCCAGATACACCGAGCCTATCACCTGAAAGGTAACCGGAATCACAATTTCCAGCCTATCGATCACCTCCCATTGGCGATAATGCTCCGCCACGACAAAGCCTCGTGTCACGACGACATGCCCCCACGCCGGCTCTTCATTCCAACCTGTATAGGACGCAACCGTTTCGGTCGACATCGCATCGAGCCGCGCTCCCTTATAATCGAGCGTCACATATCGTTTCACCACATCTGCCGGAGAATGTTTGACGGATGCGGTCTGCGCAAGCCCGTCTCCGGCTGACAACACCAGGGCAAGCAACTGACACAATATAAACACGAGCCGCCCCACAACGTTGGGTATCATCGTGTGCCCGTTTCTTCCAAATCCTTACTCCTCCCTGAGGGAACTGAGTGAGCCCCCTTGCTCGTGTCCGCCAATGGAACTCTCAGTCCGCTAGTGCTGTGCGGGCACAGGACACGCTCAGCATGTTCAGTTCATCCGACTTTGTGTAACTTCATCAAATTGGTCTCTCCGGGCTGACCGATCCTGGTCCCAGACAGAATCACGATCCGCTGTCCCGTTGTCGCCAGTCCCTCGGTCTTTAAGCGGCGTTCCGCTTCATCGATCCGTTCATCGGTTTGAGCGATCTGCCGCATCGTATGAGGGATCACACCCCAATACAGCGCCATCCGCTTCCGTACGGATTCAAATGGAGTCAATGAAATAATTGACGCGTCAGGCCGCTGCTTCGACAGCAAGCGCGCAGTCGTACCCCGCTCGCTGAATGCCACGATGACGCTCGCCTCGATGGCTGAGGCTGCCGAAGCGGCCGAATGGCAAATGGCCTCCGGAAATGAACCGTCCCCCTGTGGCGCATCGGACGAGCGCGGACGCCACGATCGAGTCCCTTCTTCTACGGCTCGAACGATTCGGTCCATGACGCGGACTGTTTCAACCGGGTGCTGTCCGATCGCCGTTTCTGCGGACAGCATGACGGCATCAGTTCCATCGAGCACGGCATTCGCCACATCCGACGCTTCGGCCCTTGTCGGACGCGTGTGGTGCGTCATGGACTCCAACATCTGAGTAGCGGTGATCACGAGGCGGCGGCGGCGGTTGGCTTCGGCGATAATGCGCTTCTGTAGGAGCGGGACCGCCTCCGGCCCCATCTCTACTCCCAGATCGCCCCGCGCCACCATCACTCCGTCCGCCTGATCAAGAATCGAGTCCAAGCACTCAACCGCTTCCGGCCTTTCGATCTTCGCAATAATCGGCACGTCGCCGCCCCAGTCGGCCACTAACTTCCTTGCGGTCACCACGTCATCGGGACCTCTGACAAATGAGAGGGCCACATAGTCCACCCCCTGCGCGATGCCGAACCGGAGATCGTCCCGATCTTTGTCTGTCAGGGTGGGGGCGCTGATGCGAGTATCCGGCAGGTTCATGCCCTTGTGCGAAGTGAGTCGTCCCCGGTCACAACTCCGCATTCGACGGCGCCGCCGATAATCCGATCAGCAATCAGCTCGATGAGCCCGTCGCCAATCAGGATGCGGGCGCCTGGCTGGACATCCCGCACGAGGTATGGGTAGGTCACCGGGATCTCACGCATGCCCGACGGAGCGATAGACTGTGCGCCGAGTTGACCGCCGGACCGGAGCAGAATCGTCACAAGTCTCACAGTCTGGCCGGCAACCAAATCGAGCCCGCTCTGATCGACTTCTCCAACGCGGATCCTCGGTCCTTGCAGGTCCTGGATGATCGCGATCGCCACGCGCCGACGATCCGCTGCTTCGCGAATGGCCTTGACCGCACGCGCATGCGATTCGTGGGTCCCATGAGAAAAGTTGAGTCGAGCCGCGTCCATGCCGCTTTCAATTAACTGATCCAGCAAGGTGGGCGAATCGCTGGCGGGACCAATGGTGCACACGATTTTGGCTTTACGCATAAACAATGCTGTCACTGGATCATTGGTCAATCGGAATGCGCGCTGCTCGAGACGAGACAAGACGGACGGGAAATGAGATTCCAACGTATCCCGCATTTCGCGCGCGTCCCTGCTTTTCCCGTTCTGCTCGCGATGATGTCTAGGGATGCCATTCTAGCAAACGACCACCAAGCCCACAACGCAACCGCCGTTTCAGGCGCAGGCCGCCCGGTTCAATCCATGATCGAGTCGCCCTGTGACGATGAGTGGAAGATGGAATCAGGGCACGGCCTTCACGGTGAATCGCCACGCTCCATTCATCCCGCTACGGCAGCTCGCTTCCGTGCATTCGGGCGAAGATCTCCCAGTCGAACTGCTTCGGTGCCACAGCGTGGAGTGGGATCGCCTCGATAGTTGCCCGGCCCGCGATAGGCCAACATGCACCCGACCACCCGCTCCGGCTCCTTGACAAGACGGCGAATCGCTTCATAGGCCAGATCTTGTCCGATGGTCTTGTCCTCGGGAGTCGGGGGCGCCCCCGTAACGTGTGCCCGAGGATCGTGGCTTTGGTTGCAGGGGCGAGGCGATATTCACCAGGGCGTGCCTGAAACTGTGGCCACGTGCTGAGTGTGCTGGCGACATACTCGACAAGACCGCGCACGCCGCCGTCCGGGTGATGGCGATGGGGCGTCTGTTCCGCCACCACAAACAGATGGCTTTTGTTCGGGACGCCCAAAGTGCGGGTGAGCGTGCCCAGGATGAAGTCGTCGATATACGCGTCGGGATCGGGATGTTCGTTGACCAAGAGGCCTTCAGCTCTGGCCTGATACGCACAGGCGAGGGCGAGATGGCCGGACCCCGCCCCCATAATCTCAACGAAAAAGACGCTGCCCATGGCGGAACTGGTGGCTTTCAGCGACTCGATGGATTGATTCGCCAGAGACACGGCCGAATGAAAACCCAGGGAGGTCGTTCCCGACGAGATTATTGTCGATCGTGCCAGGAATCCCTACTGGCCTGGACCCCAAATCCTTCGTAGAGCGCCCGCGCGCCTCGAAGACTCCCGTCCCCACCAATCACCACCAACGCTCCATCTTCCATATAGGGCCGAAGATGCCGCATGGTGGCCTGCTGCACCTGCTCGTCCTTAAAATCTTCGAATCGGCTGCTCCCAATCGGACTGCTCGCATGGCTGCCCATACCTCGGGTATCGTGCTCGGTCACGGCTTTGATCCAGTTGTTGGCCAGTCCTAAGAACCCGTGACGGACGAAGTGGACTTCCAGGCCAAACCGCTGTCCTGTCACGCGCAGTTCTTTCAATGCGGCGCCGGCACCGGCGAAATCGCCACCCGAGACCAATGCCACAATCCGCTTGATCTGTCGAGGTTTGAGCGTGACCCGGTCTCTGCGTTCGCGCTCGACCTTCACCCAGGTCTCCCGCGCCGCCCGTTCCCGCGCTGACAAACCCACAGCGGTGGAATAGCCGGATAAGAGTCCCTGTTCGTAGGTCAGCAGAGACAACGTTATCCTGTCCCTCCTTATATTCGCCAAACTCGGTGAAGGCTTCGCGAAAGGGACGAGGATCGAGATAAATCATCAGCGCCCGCAGCGTGGAGCTGTGGCTATACACACACACGGCCTTCCCCTGGTGGGACTGACCCAACCGGCGGAAGCCATCGACGATATCCACATAGACATCGAAGAAGGAATGCCCACCCGGGTAGCTGTAGAGGGGATGTTTGATCAGGCGCTTGGCCGTCTGGCACGTCCACGCCGAATGCCTTTGCGGCCTCCTCGGCTTCCACCTTCTTCTCTAGACCTGTGACCCATCCGAAATCCTGGGAGTCTAACGCGGGATCGCAGGCGGGTGGGAGTGCTCTCAGCATGGTGCGCCTGCGCCTGCATCAGCGCCGCGATCACCCGCTCATACAGTTGCCGCGTATTGGGGCTCTGGCTCACCAGATGGACGAAGGTGCGCGGATCGAGGTAGTTGTGAATGTGCAGGAAGTCCAATTGTTGCCCGACCACGCCCAGCATCCGAGCCAGGGCTGCACCGACTGCGTCGGCTTTGGGGACGCCTCGCTCAGGATCCAGCACGTTCGCGAGGCGGCGCCCGACTCGATAGGTGCCGCTCTCCACGCGTGAGATACCGTGACGCATCGTGAACAGAAGCGTGCGACCGGTTAAATCGCGCGGCAAGAGCCAAAACCGATCTTCGCCCAAGTCCAGCACGATACGATCTTCGACCAACTGCGGCGTCAGTTGTGCGCGCGGCACGATCGCCACCGGCCGACGATGCGTCGGCTTCTGCGCTGACCTGATTGGCATGCGGAGGAGTGGAGCCAATTCGCCTGCTGCAAGGAGCGCATTCCAGGCGGCAAAGAACACCAGTTCATCACCCCGGCAGCTCTTTTCGATCAGCGCGCGACGGGCAGCCCGATACTCATCCGCCCCAGGCAACCCCCTTGCGCACCGTACACAAACGCCCTGATCTGCTCCATGGCGTCACGGCTTCGCTGTGGTCGATCGACTGAGGAACATCGGGATGGGTGGGAGCTCAATTCCCTCACCGGCAGGGCGACGTGCCAGCATCTCTCCATAGGCCAAGAGCCCTTCGACTGTCACAAACTCAAGTCCGGTCTACTGCGGATTCCAACCTGTACCTCGTTGGCTCGTCCCTGTCTAAGTGGGCATCGTACCTGCCCGCACGGTGGCCGGGAGATGCCTGATCAGGAGAACATCATCAACAAGATGAATACGTTGGATGCTACGCTGGCGAGATGAACGATAGCAACAGCTTCCAGCCTCGCAGGCTGCGGAAAAACCATGTTGACACAGCAGAACTTCGAAGGTCCCCACGTGTGGCACAAGCCCGGTCTTTCTGGTTATCTGGTCGGTCTGGTCTATCTGGTTAGTCTCATGCAGCCAAACAAACCAGACAGACCGAACAGACCAAATGAACAAGACAGGCTGGCAGACTGTTTCAGCATCCTGCTAGAGCGGCCGCTCCTCTTACGCCCGTTGATCCTCCAAGATCGTGCGTGCTAGGGTTCGCACTGTGCTGTCCTCTCCTCGTGATACGAATGCGAAACTATGGATCGAACTTGGAAGATTTGTGGAATACTCGTCGTCCTTGGTGGACTCTAGTCGGCGGCCCCACAAGTTCTCGAATGCCGGCTCGTCGCCTGAAACGACCCTGCCGTCTGTCTCTGTCCGATCCGTTCAGCCTGCAGAGCAAGCTCTTCCTGACGCCCTGTCGCATCTCGATCGACAATTGCATCAAGCCGCGAAGGATCCTCCACAAAAAGCCAAAGACCTGCTTGAGGCAATTCAGCAACATGAGGGCAAAGCCCTTCCAGGATATATCGGCGGCAGGGTATTTCAAAATCGCGAACGGCGCCTTCCCCAGGCCACTATCGCGAGTACGATGTGAATCCCAAAGTTCGCGGCCGTTCGCGGGACGCGGGAACGGATCGTCATTGAACAAGACACCGGCAGAGCCTACTATACCGGTAACCATTACCGAACGTTCATGCCGTTGAATGAGATACCATGACCCCCAAACACGTACTCACATTGACGGCCAATCTCCAATCGACGAAGCCCCCTGGACCTCATTACTTGTGGTCACAGGCGGGCAGCGCGCTGAATCGCTGGTGCGTCCACCAACTGAGTTCGCGTTGAGAATCATCCAGGGCCGCCAAGTGTCAGGACCACCGACAGCCTGCTTGACCGGAATGTGCTCGGGCCTTAGATTTTCCCGACTACTTCGGCCACAACTGGGACGCCTTGGAGGAATGTCTGATCGATCTGGAATGGCTGTCGGCCAAGGGCTATGTGCTGCTCATCACCGATGCGGGAGGTGTGTTACCCGATGACGAAGAAGAGTATGAAACCTTTCTTGAGATCTTGCGTGATGCGGGAGAGGCCTGGGGAACCGGACAGGCGGGAATGGGTGCGCGACGAGCAACCCCCTTTCACGTCCTGTTCGCTGTATCGGAGCGAGAGAAAGCCAAGCGGGCTCACTGGGGGATGAACGAAATCCATGCAGAACCGACTCGGGAACCGGGGATACCGCGTCGGACTTCCTCAAAACGGACTTAGCAGGATGCGCCTGCCCTACGGGCGCATCTTCTTGGTCATGTTCAGCAATCCTGTCCAGCGGAAGAGTGAACGATACAATCCGGTCGCGAGCTCCAGAGCGTGACGGCGGTGTGAATCGATGCCTGCCAGCGGGCTTCGATATCGTGGCGATGCACGACACAAATCCCATGCGTTTCTCGCGCATCGTCGAGAGGCGCTTTCTCACCCACCAGCTCGGGTTTCCCTGCTTGTCGGCACCACGAACAGATGATCTTCATCGTTGATCTCTTAATCGCTGTCTAGACCGTCGAATAGTACCTGCGTTAATTAGGCAAGAGTCGAGCCGCACTCGATTGGTGGGACGAATCAGCATATTTGCAGGGGTTATGAGAAGTCCCTGCCTCACAACAACACAGTCTGTATCAAAAATGCTGTGAGGCGTATCTCTTCAGCCACATTTGCGCCACAGTCGCTCTTATCGTACCGTATGAAATGGCCTCTTTCTTGACCGAGGCTCGATCCGCATGGTACTGTGCGCCCCCATTATGAAAACCACTCGTTCTGCCAAGCTATTTGCAGACGCGCAGCAGTTGATTCCCGGGGGCGTGAATAGTCCGGTGCGCGCCTTTCGCTCTGTCGGAGGCCAACCCCGGTTTATCAAACGCGCCAAAGGCGCCCGCCTCTACGACGTCGATGGAAACAGCTACCTCGACTATGTCCTCTCATGGGGCCCGATGATTTTAGGCCATGCGGCCCCAGCGGTCATCCGTGCGATCAAAAGGCCGCTGCAAACGGAACCAGTTACGGCGCGCCGACCGAGCTGGAAGTCACGCTCGCTCGCATGATCCGCGACGCCTTCCCATCGATGGAAAAGGTTCGACTCGTCAGCTCCGGCACCGAGGCGGTCATGAGCGCAATTCGTGTCGCGCGAGGCTTTACAAAGCGAGACAGTATTCTGAAATTTGAAGGATGCTATCACGGCCACAGTGATTATTTGCTGGCAAAGGCCGGTTCAGGGTTGGCCACGTTGGGAATTCCGGATTCGCTTGGAGTCCCGGCTGATTTTGCGAAACACACCTTGACAGTCCCCTACAATAACATCCAAGCAGTTCAACAGATCATCAAAGAGCATCGGAACACGCTCGCCTGCATTATCCTGGAACCGATCGCAGCGAACATGGGCGTCGTGCCGCCCGCGCATGACTTCCTTGCAGTACTCCGCCGGCTCACTCAAAGAGAACGACATCCTTCTGATTTTCGACGAGGTGATCTCCGGCTTTCGTGTGGCCTATGGCGGAGCCCAGACGCTCTACGGCATTACCCCGGATCTGACGGTGTTGGGGAAAATCATCGGCGGTGGATTGCCGGTCGGCGCCTACGGAGGCGGAAAGAGATCATGGATCTGATCGCGCCGTTGGGGCCGGTCTATCAGGCGGGGACGTTGTCGGGAAATCCGTTAGCCGTATCCGCTGGCATCGAGACGCTCAAGCAGCTCAACGTCCGCGGGATCTACAAGAAGCTGGAAGAGAAATCAGCAGCCCTGGCCAACGGAATTGGAGACGCCGCAAAAAAGCGGGCGTGCCGCTCGCGCAAACCAGAATCGGCTCGATACTTGGGGCCTTCTTTACGTCAGGCCCGGTAGTGGATTGGAATACTGCAAAGCTGTCGGATACGAAGCGATACGGGCAATTCTTTCACGCGATGCTGGAACAAGGGGTATACTTGGCCCCCTCTCAATTCGAAGCCGCCTTCCTCTCAACCGCTCATTCATCCCGCGATATCGACTACACGATCAAAGCCGCACATTCAGCATTCAAAGCACTTTGAGGAACTGATCGCGTAGGCTCTTTCCGCTGTATCACGCGAGATACTCTTCAACCCCTTTCGATACAGCCCTTTTCTCACCAGGATGTTCAAAGTCGCTGTCCAGCAAGGCCGCAGCGGAGCGCAAGGCTGAGGCGTCCCGAGTTGAATATGTGGGAAGCTGCAGGATGTTCAATTCGAGTTAATTGCCAGGCCACAACGAGTGAGAGCCCGAAGCGTAGCCCTTATGGGAAGCTGTTCAAAACGGCCGGCCAGCAAGGCCGCAGCGAGACGAGTGGCTGAGGCGTACTCTGAGTACGTTGAAGCCTTGAGCGATGCGAGAACGCCGCTGGCGGTCGTTTTCAACAGCTTCCTACTCGTCGTCCTCGTCTTCCGCGTCCAGCACCTCCTGCCGCTTCTGCTCTTCCATGGCGTTATGCAGGAGCATTCGGACAAACATCGAATAGAGCGAGCCTTTTTCCAGCGTCCCGCCTGGGGGAATGGCGATCTTGCCTTCCTTGATCATGCGATCCATCCAGACCTTTTGATCGGGTGCGATCAAGATCGGAATCTCGATCAACCCCACACGTCCCATCATATCCATAAAAGCCTCCATGAATTGTGTGCGAGACGAGCAAGCCGTGCGCGACAGGCGCGACACGAAGTTTCAGAAACTTCGAGCCCTGAACCTCCCTCCATCTCACCCGTCCAGCTTTTCGCGCAAGTCGCGCGAGTCTCGCGCGAGGAATTCGATACGCGTTATAACAGCACGCGGCTTTTTGCATTGTCAATCGGACCGCTCTGGCACGAGAGTGTGCGTTCCCGCGAGATATCATGGCACAAGGGCGAATCACGTTCGTAGCACTCATCAGCCGTCGGCGTCATCCTGACCTGCTCCCCATCAGGTCCCGGCACAACAATCGACCGCCCCACCCTCATCATTGTCTACAAGGCCTTTGGCTCTTGGGACAACCGAGTCCGAACTTCGCCCGTCTTGTGACCTCTGCCGGAAACCTGAACCACGAGCCGGAAACACCCTCAATCCCCACCGACTTCACCGTGAGAAGGGACTCCATCCTCACAAAAAGCCCAAAGGGATGCGCCGATCCAGTCGCCGAAGTGTCCGATCGCTACTCCGTCGGCAAGCCTTCGCACCACTCGGTGGCATCGAGCGCACGGTCGATAGCCGGCAAGTCCACGTGGTCGATGGTGACACATTTCGATATGGGACCGAACGCGTCAGACTCCGAGGCATCGACACGCCGGAACTGGACGAGCCGAACGGACAAGCGGCCAGACTGCGGCTAGAAGAGTTGCTTCACAGTGGACAGGTCCGCATCGTCCCGCATGGACGAGACGTCTACGACCGCCTCGTGGCCGATGTCTTCGTCGACGGTCGCAATGTAACGGACATGCTGACTCAGGAAGGCTATGCAAAGCCCCGGTCCTAATCGTCCCGACCACGGGAAGAAACCACTTGGGCTTGCGTTCCAATCCTTGCAGAATATCGTACAGGTCTTATCCGGCATCCGAAGACAATTGATACATTCTACGGAACCAGATCATGCATAGTTCGACGCGATTCCGAGAGATGGTCGAGTAAGAAAGGACAGATTCTCTGCTGATTTGACATTGGTTCGGTTACCGTATCATACTTGCCCGCCGCGTCTTGGATAAGGCGGCGCGGTCTACTACAAGGAGGAAAACATATGAAGACTGCAAACCCCACATTCGGTGCATTCAACCAGGGACAAGTTCCCACCATCGCATGCTTTAACAAGGCGACGGTTGCCCTCGGCGTCGACTTCGATGCCTTGATTGCGGCCATGCAGGCATACGTGAATCAATACGTAGCACCTGTTTGGGGCACGCCTGCGAAGCTAGTCAAAACAACACATTTCGTGAAAGACGCCTGGGCAATCGTGTTCCTCGACAATGCCGATCAGCCCGGCGCCCTCGCGTATCACGATCTCACGCCCGGTGGATTGCCGCTGTCCAAAGTCTTTGTCAAGACAACCCTGGCGGATGGTGAGCTGGTGAGCGTGTCGGCGTCGCACGAACTCGTCGAGATGCTGGTCGACCCAGCCATCAACATGATGACCACAGGCCCCGACGCGAAAACCATGTATGCGTACGAGAGCGCAGATCCGGTCGAGGCACTCAACTTCGACGTCAAGGGCATTGCGATGAGCGATTTTGTGTACCCCGCCTACTTCGAAGTCTTTCGCAAAACCGGGTCAGCGCAGTTCGATCACCTCAACAAGGTCAAGAAACCATTTCAGATCCTCTCCGGTGGTTATCAGATCATTTTTAAAAGTGGGAAGTGGACACAAGTCTTCGGCTCAGCTTCGAAGCAGAAGAGCTTTGCCCGCGAAGATCGCCGCGGCCACCGAAGCAAGACGCGTGGGAAGAAACTGAAACTTAGTTCGAACAAGGAGGTTGCCCGGGCGGAGCGCAGAGGCTGAAATTCTATTTGACGTGTAGCGACCTGAACAAGCCGTACGTCGGCAAACACTTTCACTCGCCGGTCGGAGGCCGTGATGAATAAAACACTGACCCACCAGAACGCGCTGTATTCAACGATCTCTAACGTGGGAAGGGGCACGCGACCAACGAAAATGATTTGCTCGGCCCCTCAAGGTGTTTTTCTGCAACCTCGTTAGACGGCTGGCGACAAGTATTTCTTCAGTTGGCCTTTAAGAAGCTTCGCCTCTTCGCGCTCGTCCCCTCTTGCGGCGTCCTGTGAATTACCGTAGGCTCACACTATGCCTTGCGGCTACACAATCGACCTGGCACGGTCCTTAGTCCTATCCCGCGGATGGGACCTAGTGACAGATCGCGAGCTTCTGGCGCACGTACGTGCTCTGACCGCCGACCCACGCTTCGCGCGAGACTTTCGCCAACTCGCCGACCTGCGTGATGTAGCGGACGTCCAGATCACTGCCTCCTGTATCAGAGAGATGGTCAGACTGAACCCCTTCGGGGCAGGTGCTCGGCGCGCCGTGGTTGTCACTAACGACGTAGTCTTCGGCATGGCACGCATGTACCAAATTTTGTCGGATGAATCGCCCGATGAGCTGCAGATTTTCCGGAAAGTGGATGACGCTCTTCAGTGGCTTTGGATTGCCGACGCGAAAGCCGAATTACTTTCGGTCCTCTCTCAAACGCCTCCGATTTCTTGGCTGGACTAGTATCTTCCCGCGACCGTTCCATCCCATCTCTGGAGCTGCAGCCCACTTCCTTGTGGCGCCAGTCGCGTTAATAGCGCATTGAAGCGAACCGTCACACCTTCTGGCACTTCTTTACCACACACCTGATGACTGACGTCTATAACATCTGGACAATTCAGGCACACAGATGGGATCATCGCAGGACTTTGCACCATACTATCGCTGCGGCAGAATCTTCTGCCCGAGCCCTGTTAAGAAATCCGTCCGGGCGCCTCGTGATAAACAATCGACTGCTGATCGTTGCCACAAGCTGCGAGGGGCTGATTTGCGCATCCATACACGCGAGTTGCTCTGCTGCTCCGCATCGAACTGGTCGAATCGTTCGCAGTAGCATTCAATCCCTTTAGATTGGTAGATTGAGGGCATGACAACGCCGCCGAACATGCACTGCAGCGAACCAAGCCATTGTGCAGCGGCAATCCGAGCCTCTCGCGGGCCCGGGCGCTGCGCGTGAATCGGTAGCCGCCATGCCCCACGAGGCCACACTCATCTATAGTACGGCGCTGCTGCGCCAGGCAGTATTCGCATTTTGGCGGCGCTCCGTAGGTGTCGGCTTTTTTGTTGCGCTTCTCGTCGCCGGGATCGGTCTCGTCGTACTCGTCGTACTAGGCCAGGCTTCTTGGGTCATCGGTGCGCTTGCAACCGTGCTGGCGGTGGGTATCGGGTTCGCCGCGGCTGTCTATGTTGTTCACTACCGCAACTCGCTGCGCAAATTCCGCCAGATGGACACGCCTCGATCCACGTTCCGCGCCGATGAGTCCTCGTTCACCATGAGTTCGGACATCGGCACGACGACGCTTCAGTGGTCCACTGTCAAAGAGTTGTGGCAATTCCAGAGCGTATGGCTGTTGTTGTATTCCAAGTCACAGTTCACCACGTTACCGATCGAGTGCTTGTCGCCGGAAACGCAGGCGTATATTGTGCAACGTGTGCGTGAATCAGGCGGCAAAGTTGATGGCTAACCCTTCCGGCGATTCGTGAGACGTGAATCGTTAAACGATTCGGAGAAAGATCATTCGGCAATCTTACGCTTTCACCTTGCACGTCTTACGTTTCATGGTTCCTAGGACGGTGGCTTGTTATACGGAACCAGATAATACATAGTTAGGCCTCACGAGACGCTTCGGAGCACTCGAATGACATCGCAATCCGAGACACCTTTGAAAAAAAAGGCAAGATTCCTTGGTATGTCTTCTTTTGGATCAGTTACTCTATACCGCTCTTGGCGGTTGGCTGTTCGCAGAATCGTCTCTTCTGGCATTGGTTTGCATCATCAGTGCGCCGGTGGGGTTTTTCTTTGCTTGGAGAGCTTGGAAACAAGACAGACAAGATGCCTCGTAACCATGTGCTGCAGCGAATGCGACCAATGCGCTATGGATGCCATCCACGCTCTTCATGGGCCGGGTTGCTGAGCTTGGGTCGGTCGACGCATGTCTCGTTGGTGACACATGCCGGACCTTCCCGATGAACTGATCCGAGCGAATACCATCCTTGGCGAGTACGTTGCAATTCATGATGCGATCTTTAAGTTTTCGTGGCGCAAGGCACTCCCAATTCCGGGGCTCTTCAAGACCACTGACTTTGGATCTCACTTTAGAGACCTCGATCGTTTGGCCTCCAAACTGGCTGCTATTTCGGCAAGATTACAGGCGGAGTCAGGGTCGTTGGAGGGTTCCCACCAGTATACAGCGGCGCTGTTAGAGACTATTCAAGCGCTACGGGAGATCTGCCGGAGGTTTTACGAGCAGAGGGAGGGCAATTTCAACAAGTATCCGATGGCAGAATATAACGCCAACCTCAAGATCTACGAAGGCCTTGTGAATAAATGCCAAGAACTTGGGGTGGCGCTCAACCAACGCATACGCAGTGAACAGGCTCAACCAGAGAGTTGAATGGAATAGGCCAGGGCATTGCCGATGGGCACCCTCCGCACCTTGGAGAACGGTCAACCCAGGTACGTTATTCTGATGCTGGCAATGGAGAAGACCAGGAGGGAAGAGAATACTTGCAGTTGGGTTACGACTTCTTATTCCTGTCCTTCCTGTCTTTAGCCATCGGGTTTGGCATGAAAAACCACCAGCCGAGTACGAATATGCCGATCGTCCAGACGGCCATAATGACCCAGCTCCAGAACCCTGCCATTTCCATTTCATGACTCCTTATTAAAGGTGACTATTTTAATACGGCTACCATCGCCTTGTCGAGTCGCTTCACTTTCCCATTTCCATCCGTTGCTGCCAACCTGGCCGACCCTTCAACGACCACACGCCGGCTTTCCCGCTCTCGTATCACGTGCGAAAACGTGAAGGACGCTGCCGTCACATCAGAGATGACCGTTTCGACAATCAGATGGTCGCCATAGCGGGCTGGAGATCGGTAATCTACTTCTGCGTGCACCACGACAAACATCGTGCCTTCTTTCATGAGCCCGGCCACCGACAACCCGCGTTCTTCCAGATACTGTGTCCGCGCCCGCTCGAAATACTTGAGATAATTTCCGTAGTACACCATCCCGCCGCAATCGGTGTCTTCGTAGTAGATGCGAATATCCATATTTTCTACTCGCGAGGCAGCGGGACGGGCGCGACTCGCCTGAAGATTCCCTGTCGCGTCTTTCTCGCTAGACATTCAGCACCGGAAACTTTGGTAATGACATTTCGCTGACGCCTGATAGCTTGAGAACAACATCGTACAGCTGTTGCACCCGCTCGGCTTTCACCTGCTCAAAGCCGTGGCCGAGGATGGCATGGTTGGCGGCGTCGAGTAGGGGTTTCATTGTCGGCCACTCGCGCAAAAAGGCTTGACCCATCTGGTCGCCCAACCCTGCCAACGCTCGAAACTGCGCCTGCACGCGGTAATTTGTACTTGCCGTCGAGATCTTCCAGCCAACAAGCTCGACAGGTTTCTCGTAGCGCCTGCGGCAATTGCTCCAGCTGCACATCCCAGGTTTTGATCGAGTATTGCTTGAACAACTGTCGCTGGGCGAAGGCTTCGAGCGCACGCACGAGCGAGACCATCGCTGCTTCCGGATCGTGCAGGCCATGCAGTCGCCGACCGGCATGGGCCAGCAGGTCGAGGCCCTGCATGTCTTTCACGGGAGCAGGATCGAGGACGAGCTTTTCAAGAATCCCGCGTTCGCTTTGATGGGTGGTAACAGCGACGTGAGTCCTGGTGGTCCACCCCACAAAGACGCCATCTCGAACGCCTTCAGGCAGTCTTCAGCTTCTCCCGAGGCTTGACGATAGTGAAATCGCTCCCACAGACCGTAGCCATCGGCCAGGTCTGCAAAGGCACGGTAGAGCGGTTTCTGCCCGCCGCTCACCCGTGCTTCGACCTCGCGGAACAGCTTCGCCGCTGCCGCAAACAATCTTCGGTTGAATAGTTCACAGCCCTCGCGACGCGAGACGGACGCCTCCTCATCCCAGAGATTCCCCTGCGTCCAAATGAACGGCTGCCCGGCAATATCGATTCTGTCCCCCTCCTGTCCTTCTCGTGCCGGCACGAGTGACACGATCCGCGAACTCATCGGCATAGTGACTACTGTCAGTGCACCCAGCATGGCTGCCGTGGCCCCTGTCACATCGACGACGAGTTCGCCTGGCTGCACATCCCACGTGCGCAACATCTCCGGAAGTGTTCGGGCAAGCATCTGATAACAGCCGACAAATTCACAGGTCTCTGCTATGACCACCCAATCCCACCGCCTAGGCATGTGCTCGATCTTCGGCTGGACCTCGGATTCTACGAGCGCTTTCGCCCCTTCAGGCAACACGAAGCAGAGCGAATCCGGCTGCAGACGATTGATCGAATAGGCCGCCGCCGCCGCATGGTTGGTGAGCGCGATGACTAAGGCTTTGACTGGTTGGTCTTGCGCCATTTCGCGCGGACTATAGCATCGGCCCGCTGAGCGATCAATTCATGGTCAAGCAACATGTGTTCTGCTTGACGGTCTAGGAAAGGCGCTTAGACTTTCATGACGATCTCCCGCTCCTCGCAGGTCTTTCGAACCGAAGAAGAGGCCCCTCGATGATCTGGTGGTATTGGATGCTCCTCGGTATTGTGCTGCTCGGTATCGAAATGGTGACGCCGGGGGATTCTATATTCTCTTCTTCGGACTGGCGGCTCTGATCATCGGGGGTCTGACCGGCCTAGGGTTCGCTCAAGCGAGAATGGCTCCAGTGGCTCTTGTTTTCAGGGCTCTCGATCCTCTCACTCCTGGTCTTTCGCGGGCCGTTGTTGGCCTGGATCAAAACCAAGAACAAGGACATGCCGACTGTAGACTCGATGGTGGGCGAAAGCGCAATCCTGCTTGAAGACCTGGCGCCAGGCGGCACCGGCAAGGCGGAACTGCATGGCACCACATGGACCGTTCATAATGCCGGGCAGGCCCTCGTGAAAAAGAATCAACGGTGCAAGGTCGAACGGGTCGAGGGGCTCGCCTTATGGATTGCAGCCGAATGAGTGAGGAGCGCCCGGAGGGCGAACGACGATGGAGGAGGTAACGATGAGCGGCGGACTATTTGTCGTGCTGTTGTTGGCTGTGCTGGTGCTGATTATCATCGCCAAGACCGCCGTGGTGGTCCCGCAGCAAAGTGCCTATGTGGTCGAGCGACTTGGCAAATATGCCGCCACGCTGGATGCGGGATTTCACATTCTCCTCCCCTTCATCGACCGCATTCGTTACAAACATTCGCTCAAGGAAACGGCCATCGATATTCCCGAGCAGGTCTGTATCACGCGCGATAACGTGCAGGTGTCAGTGGACGGCATCTTATACCTCAAGGTCTTGAACCCACAGCGCGCGTCGTATGGCATCAGCGACTATAATTTCGCTCTGATCCAGCTTGCGCCAGACCACGTTGCGGAGCGAGATCGGCAAGATCGAACTGGATCGGACGTTCGAGGAACGGACCAATATCAATATCCAGGTGGTGAACGAACTCGACAAGGCCTCGGATCCCTGGGGCGTCAAAGTCCTCCGGTACGAGATCAAGAACATCACTCCCCCGAAGGGCGTGCTGGATGCGATGGAAAAGCAGATGCGCGCGGAGCGGAAAAAGCGCGCGGTGATTCTCTACGTCCGAAGGCGAGCGCGACGCGGCGATCAACCAGGCCGAGGGTGAGAAACAGCAAGTCATCAAAGCCTCCGAGGCGAAGAAGCAGCAGCAGATCAACGAGGCAGATGGAGCGGCTGCAGCCATCCTCGCCATCGCCCAAGCCACCGCCGAAGGCTGCGCAAGGTCGCAGAAACCATTCGAGTGCCGGGAGGCCAGGAAGCCGTTCAGCTTCGCGTGGCGGAACAGTACATCACGAAGTTTGGAGAGTTGGCGAAAACGACCAATACGCTCATCCTGCCGGCATCGGTCTCCGATGTTGGTTCCATGATCGCCGTGGCGATGAACGCCATGCGGCAGATAGGTCCCATCACCACGACGAAATCCTAGCCCGCATTATTCACGAAGACTTCTCCTACAACCGTCGATACGAAAATCAGAACTCATTGCGGTATTCTTTCTTCGCGCCAAAGATCATTCATAGGGCGCTCGACCTCGCAAGCGCGGTGACGGCGCACTTGGACGCGGACGGGCTCGCCGCTCAGTCGATCAACATACTGTTTCAAGTATGCTTCCCTCCTTCGCGGCTCCGCGCGCCCGTCTCGCGTGGCGTCTCGGCGGTTTCGTCACGAACTCTCGTGAATATTGCGGGCTAACCGGCCTGCAAATCACGTTTGACAGGTGACCGCAGGTTGCCTAAAATCGCTTCCTATGAAAGAACATGTCCTCAGCGCGTTTGGCGAAAGCGCGACCGTCAAGCAACAGTTCGCGCACGAGCACGCCGATCGCATCGTGCAGGTCGCAAAACTGATCGCCACGGCCTTTCGCGATGGGCACAAAGTCCTGCTCTTCGGTAACGGAGGCAGTGCCACGGATGCGGCTCACCTGGCCGCCGAGTTCGTCGGCCGGTATAAACGAGAGCGTGCCCCCTCCCGGCCATCGCCCTGGCGACCGACATCGCCGCCATTACCTGTATCGCCAACGACTACGGCTTCGAAGAACTCTTTGCCCGCCAGATTCGTGCCCATGGCCAGAAAGGCGATGTCGCCATTGCCATCAGCACCAGCGGCAATTCACCCAACGTGTTGAAGGGTGTGGAGGCTGCACGGGCTTGCGGGCTCACCACCATTGGCTGGACCGGAGGAACCGGCGGGAAACTGGCTGGTCTTGTGGAATTTCCATTCGTCGTGCCCTCAACGGTCACAGCCCGCATTCAAGAAAGCCACATCACGCTCGGCCACGTGCTGTGTGAACTCATCGAGGAACAGCTCCTTGGCAAAGCCTCCTGACCGGCAGCGGCCCCTATCACGACCCCGAAACTGGTCCCGCCGATCAACGTGACGGATCTCACGACCTATCCGCTCAAGAAACGGTACAGCAAGGTCCGCGTCTCCGACTCTGCTCGCCCCTGGCGCCGTGGGGGCAGCTTCAGCCAATTTTATCGCTCGCTGCCGGATATCCTGGCCGTGAAAACGTTGCGCGCGGTCGCCACAGCCATCGCGAAGGCCCATCGCAAAGGCCGTCCGATCATCGTGGGACTTGGCGCCCATGTGATCAAAGTCGGATTGAGTCCGATTCTCGTGGACCTCATGCAGCAAGGGGTCGTGTCGGCCGTGGCCATGAACGGCGCCGGGATCATTCACGATTTCGAATTAGCGCTCATGGGACACACGTCAGAGGAAGTCGACGCGGAGATTGACGAGGGGCGCTTCGGGATGGCGGAAGAAACCGGTCGTATGCTGAACGAGGCAATCGTCCGCGGAGCCCACGATCGCGAGGGGCTCGGCGAATCCGTCGGTCACTATATCAACCGACGCCAGGGGCAGTTTCCCCATCGAGACACGAGCATTCTGGCAACTGGAGCACGGCTCGGTATTCCGGTGACCGTGCATGTCGCCATCGGCACCGACATCATCCACATGCATCCGGCGGCGGACGGCGCTGCCATTGGCGCGACCTCGCTGCTGGACTTTCGGCGGCTCGCGACCGTCGTGTCAGGGATGGAAGGGGCGTGTATCTCAATCTCGGCTCTGCCGTCATTTTGCCGGAAGTCTTCCTCAAAGTGGTGTCCCTCGGGCGCAATCTTGGTCATGATCTGACCAACATCACGACCGTGGACATGGATTTCCTCGCTCACTACCGGCCGCTTACCAACGTGGTGCGTCGGCCGACCCAGAAGGGCGGGAAAGGCTACTCCTGATCGGCCACCACGAAATCATGGTGCCGTTGCTGGCCGCAGCGGTGCACGAAGAATTAGGGTGACCCCCTTCGCATGGCTCCACGCCAGACCCCTCCAACGACCTCGCAGCAACTGACCCGGATGTGGAGCGAACTGAACGGACGCTACTTCGCAGGCCTGCTGCCCCCAATTGATCTGGTCTGGAGTCGGCGGCTGACTTCCTCAGTCGGCCTGTTCGTGAGTCGCCGAGGACCGCGGCCCCGACTGGCTCGGGATGGTCATCGCCCGCCGACTACACGTGAAATCCGCCTGTCCCTTCCCCTGCTCCAACAGGTCGTCCAACGGAGCGCGTATGGCGGAACAAGAGATCGTGAGCACGCTGGCACACGAAATGATTCATCAATGGCAATACGACATCCTGAAGCGGCGACCGAATCATGGACTGGATTTTCTCCGCAAGATGACCGAGATGAATCGGGACGGCGCCCTGGCTATCACCGTCTACCATTCGTTACAGAAGGAAGTCCTCGCCCTCACGCAATTTGCCTGGCGTTGTCGGCAATGCGGCCGAGTGTACCGACGCCAGCGACGGACGATTCAACCGCGTCGGCACCATTGTGGCATCTGCCGGGGATCATTACAGGAACTAGCCGTCACGCGATCGCATTCAGCCGGGTATCCGAACTGATCATCCGAACGTGCTTCACACGACGGACAATGAGCTGCTTTTCTCGTCCGGATCAGTCTCCCTTGCGGCAAGCGTGCAATTGTCCTTTATCTTCTTGACGAGTGACCTTGACTTCGGGAGCAATGTCGATGCGTTGGTCGCGCCAGATCCTCTTCGGGGACGTCGACGCCATGTTCGCCTCAGCGGCCGTCCTGGCAGACCCAAGTCTTGCAGGCAAACCTGTGGGCGTCGGTGGATCATCCCCGCGAGGAATCATCGCGGCAGCGAGTTACGCGGCTCGTGCATTCGGCGTCCATTCCGCCATGCCGACAGGCGAAGCCAAACGTCTCTGCCCGCATCTCATTCTCGTTCCCCGGACAGACCGCTCTATCGCCGCCTGCATGAACAGATGCAGGCGGTCACCGATCAATTATTCCCCCTCACCGAATGGAGCAGCATCGACGAGTTTTATGCCGACACGACACAGCTCCAGACCCGCTATCCCGATCCCCGCTCACTTGGACAACTCGTGAAGGATGCACTGTGCGAGGCCACGGGATTGCACTGCACCATCGCCGTCGCGACCGGCAAGACCGTCGCCAAAATTGCCGCGGATAGTCATAAGCCGGATGGACTGGTGACGGTCCCACCAGGCACAGAAGAAGCATTCTTAGCGCTGCGGCCTCTGCGCGCACTGCCGGGGATCGGTCCCAAGACCGCGGCGCGCCTGGCGCCGCTCGGACTCAAGACGATCGGCGAGCTGTTGGACCCACGCTGGGATCAACCCTTGCGTCATGTCTTCGGCACGCGACTCCACTGGGTTCGAGAGCTGGCGCGGGGGATCGACCACGAACCGGTGGTGGCCGATCGGGAATCTAAAAGCCTCAGTCACGAGACCACGTTCGACCAGGATACACATGATCGTCCATTTCTTGAGCGGACCCTGCGCGGATTCCTCCGCGACTTGGCGCGGGATCTCCGGCAGGAAGGATTGGCCGCCGGATCCTGCACGGTGAAGCTGAAGAACGCCCGTTTCGCCATCACGACCAAGCAGCGTCGCTTTCCGCACCCATTGAACTACGATCCCGACATGTGGCCGACCGTTCGACAAGCGCTTCAGGAACTGATTCAGCCCGTCACTGAGTACCGATTGGCCGGGCTCGCGCTCTCCTCCTTGACGCCCGCACCGGCCGGGCTGTTCGACCAACGCCGGACGAAAGCGATCGAGACGATGGACGCGCTGATTGCCAAGCACGGGTCGTCGGTGATCGGGTTAGGCGGCGTGAGCCACGACGACAACGAGTGATGTACTGTCTCTTTCCATCCAGGCTCGCAGCCGGTATGATGGGACCATGCCCTCGAAGGTCATGACCAAGGAGCAACTCACTCCGCTCTTGCAACAAGCCCGCGCACAGAAGAAACGGATCGTCTTTACCAACGGCTGTTTCGATCTCATGCACGTGGGCCATACGCGCTACCTCCAGGCTGCGAAAGACCTGGGTGACCTGCTTGTCGTCGCCGTCAACAGCGATGCGTCCGTCAGGAGTCTGAACAAGGCGCCGGATCGGCCGATCGTCTCGGAGGGTCAGCGGGCTGGAAGTCGTCGCCGCGCTCGCCTGTGTCGATTATGTGATCCTGTTCAACGAACCGGACCCCCAAAGCGTGATCGCTGCCTTGCAACCGGATGTCCTTGTCAAAGGCGGAGATTGGGCGGTAGAACGCATCGTCGGCCGCGAGATCGTTGAAGCGCGCGGCGGAGTCGTCCGTACCATTCCCTTGGTTCCCGGCGTCTCCACTACGTCGCTAATCGAACGCATTCGCTCAACCACAACATAAGTAGTCGCAGTGTCCGATACTACCCACACCTATACAGCCTCCCAATGGTTCGTTCCTGTTGCCGCGGCGCTAGGAAGCGGAACAGGTCGTCCTTCAGTCACCGGCCTGCATGGCTCCACTGCCGGACTTGCCCTCACTACGCTCCTGCATCCCCAGTTGGGGAAACTGGGAAATCGGTCGTGGCTGATCGTGACCAGGTCGGATGAGACGGCTGAACGCCTCTTTGATGACTTGCACTTTTTCATGATCTCATCGGCCTTCCGACGGCTCCCCTCACCCTGTTCCCGAGATGGGAAACGTTGCCCTACGAGGGCAGCGCGCCTCATGTCGGTCTGATCGCCCGTCGGATGAACGCCTTGCATCACATCCGAACCGCACCACAGACCTGTCTGGTCACCTCCATCGCGGCCCTGATGCAGCGACTGCTGCCCGTCACGACCTTCACCCACACCATCCTGCATTTCAGGCTACGCGGCACGATCGAGCGAGAGGCCCTCACGGGAGGGCTCTTACGTCTCGGGTATCGCCGAGTCTCGGTGGTGGAAATCCCAGGGAGTTCAGTATTCGAGGCGGCATTGTGGATATTTTTTCGACAGCGTATGCCGAGCCACTCCGGGTCGAATTTCTGGGCGAAACGATCGATTCGCTCCGCCTCTTCGATCCCGCTACGCAGAAATCCACCGCAAAATTAGATCGAGCCGTTGTCCTTCCCGCGCGCGAATACCTGCGTGCGGAAACTTCGCCGGACGCCTTCGCTCCCATTCCGGAGGACGCCGAGTGGCGCGCGCCGGATCTCTATTCCGACATGGAAACCCTCTTCAACTATTTTACTGAACAGCCTGTCTTGGTCCTGGATCAGCCGGCTGCATTGACAGAGAGCTGCGCAGACCTCTGGAACAAGATCGACGACGGCTATCTCCGCCATGCCGATCGAGAAACACTCGAACCTTACCCGTCACCGGAACGGTTGTTTCTCTCCTGGTCGGAACTCATCGATCGCACGAACGGCTGGCCCACGCTCGCGCTCGAGCCTCTCATCGCAAGTGATGCATCCTGGAATCCAGCACAGGCCTTTCCCGCTCAGGCACCGGCCAGCGCTGGGCTCGGGGCTCGTGGGATGCCCTTCAGCCAGACCCTGGCTATTATGGATCGTCTCCGAGAGGAATGCCGCGTGGTGCTCGTCGCACGAAGTCGTGGCCAAGTGGATCGCTTGTTGGCGCTTTTGCGCGAACACGATGTGCCGGCGACGGAATGGACCGCTGGGACCTGGACCGCTTTCGAGCAAAACCAAACCACCGTTTTACCTCTTGCACGGTGATCTGTCTGCGGGGTTCCTCGCCCCGGACTTGCGCCTGGCCGTTCTGACGGAAGAAGAACTGTTTGCCAAAGGTGCGCGCCACAAACCGCAAGCCAAGAGTAAAGCCGCGACATTCCTCTCCTCGTTGGAAGATCTCAACGTGGGCGACTATGTCGTCCATGTCCAACATGGCATCGCCAAATATCAAGGCCTCAAACGCCTCTCGGTGCAGGGCTTTGACAGCGACTATTTGATTCTGGAGTTCGCCGGCGGCGACAACGCTGTACGTCCCGCTGGAGAAGCTCAACCATGTGCAGCGGTATAGCGGGGCGGAGGGCCATACCCCGCGTCTGGAACGGTTGGGCGGCGCCAATTGGGCCAAAACGACCGCGCGCGTGAAGCAAGACATCGAGGAGATGGCCCACGAGCTGGTCGACCTCTATGCCAACCGCGAACTCGTGACACGCCACGCCTATGGGTTCGACAGCACGATGTATCACGAGTTCGAGGCCGCATTCGAGTATGAAGAAACGGACGATCAACTTAAAGCGATCGAAGACATTACCCACGACATGGAGTCCAGCAAACCGATGGACCGATTGGTCTGCGGCGACGTGGGGTACGGGAAAACGGAAGTGGCCATGCGGGCGACCTTCAAGGCGGTGGAAGCCAATCGTCAGGTAGCGGTGCTCGTCCCCACAACCCTGTTGGCCCACCAACATTACGACAACTTCTCAGAACGGTTCGCGCCGTTTCCGGCTCGCGTGGCCTTGCTTTCCCGATTCCAATCGCCGAAGGAGGCCAAAGCTATTCTCAAAGACATCGCAGCCGGCGCCATCGACGTGGTGATCGGAACGCACCGGCTGATCCAGAAGGATGTGGTGTTCCGCGATCTGGGGCTCGTCATTATCGACGAAGAACAGTGGTTCGGCGTCAAACACAAGGAACGATTGAAGCAACTCCGCACCCAGGTCGACGTCTTGACGCTCACGGCCACCCCCATCCCCCGCACCTTACAGATGGCCATGGCGAGCGTGCGCGATCTCTCGATCATCGAAACACCTCCGGCCGGCCGCTTGTCCATTCGCACGCAGGTCGTCCGATCGAGCGACACACTCATCCGAGAAGCGATGTTGCGCGAACTGGGGCGGAGCGGGCAGGTCTATTTCGTCCATAATCGGGTCGAAACGATGGAGAAGACAGGAGCCTGGCTCCAACAATTGGTGCCAGACGCGCGCATCGTGATGGCCCATGGGCAGATGAACGCCAAACCGCTCGAAGCCGTGATGCTGAAATTCTTCCGTCGAGAAGCGGATGTGTTGATCGCCTCCGCCATTATCCAATCGGGCATCGACGTGCCCCACGCCAACACGATCTTCGTGAATCGCGCCGACATGTTCGGCCTTGCGCAGTTGTACCAATTGCGCGGGCGAGTCGGGACGAAGCGGCGACCAAGCCTACGCCTATTTCCTGGTCCCCGATGAGGGACAGTTGAGTGAAGACGCCCAGAAACGCCTCACGGCGATTCAGCAATTTACCGAACTGGGCGCCGGTTTCCGCATCGCCGCGGCGGATATGGAAATCCGTGGCGCCGGCAACCTCCTCGGGAAACAACAGTCGGGGCATATTGCGGCCATCGGACTCGATCTGTACATGCAAATGGTGGAACAGGCCGTCCAACGTCTCAAGGGCCAGGTGGTGGAAGAAGAGCCGGACCCCAGTCCTCCGGCTCAACGTCTCCGCCTTTATTCCGGATGACTATATCGGCGATCCCCACCAGCGCCTCTCGTGTTACAAACGACTCTCGTCCTGCACGCAAGTCGGGGATCTTGCCCTGCTTCATGGCGAAATACAGGATCGGTATGGGCTGGCCCCGGACTCCGTCGAGCGACTGTTCGAAGTCATGCAGGTGCGACTCCAGGCCAAGACCTTGCGCCTGAGCGCGATCGAACTCAAGGCCCACTCCGTCGTCGTCACGCTCGACGCCAAGAGCCAGGTCTCACGCCAGGCGATCCACAAAATGATGGACCGGTACAAGAAGCGCATTTGCTTCCTGTCTCCTCTCTCGTTCGAGCTCCAGATGCCGCATCATGACTGGCCTTCCATCTTTCGAGAACTTACGGCAACCTTGCAAACCCTCGGAGGCTGTGATACCAACACCACGATGCCCCCACCGTCATCTCGCCAACAAGGTGTCACGCGCCTATGACTCGATCATCGAACGGGTCCGCGACCGTTGTCGCTGGCCGACTTGTCTCCTGCTCCTTGGCGCCATCGGTGGCACGTTCTGGTTACTCACCGGCTGTACGCCACCACCCGATGAAGGCGTGCTGGCCTTCGTCAACGGCCGACAGATTACGCAGACAGAATTCGATACCCGTTGGGGAGAACTGGCCGAGGCCACCAGGGCGCGATATAAGAAAGAAGGGGGAAAACGCCTCTTTCTCGACGAACTCATCACCCGAGAGCTGCTCATGCAGGAAGCGCGCAAGCTGGGACTCGACCAGAACGATACCATCCGCGATCGAGCGCAACGCTACCGGGAACAACTGATTCTCGACGAACTCCTCAAGGATCGGATCAAAGCCAAGGTCGAACTCTCGAACGAGGAATTGGACGCCTTCTACGAGCAGCATTCCCAACGAACTCCTGACGCCCTTGAAGGTACGAGTGTCGCTGATGCTGCTGCCCAATATTTCGGCCGCAAAGGATCTCGAAAAGCAGATCAACCAGGGAGGACATTTCGCCCCATTTGCGCAGCGCTACTCCATCGACAGTAAAACGAAAGCGAATGGTGGTGATCTCGGTCCCTATCGTAAAGATTTGGTCGTCCCCGAAGTCGACGCAGTCATTCACACGCTCAAGCCAGGGATTCGTCAGTGCGCCGATCAAGACAGAGGCCGGTTATTACCTCGTCATGATTACACCGCTCGACAAGGAAATCATTCAGGCCGATGTGGCAGTTCGAGAGCGCCTCCGGCAGGAACTGCTCAACGAGAAGCGCAGAAAACGGTTTGACGGCGTGATCGCCGACATCCGTGCGCAAGGCGGTCATCCGACTCGCCGACGCCTCCCGCTATGTCTCCGACGACGTCGGTACCCACTGAATCGTCGCGGATCGAGATTGCATTCACTAGCCGGGACTATTCATGATTGGCTCGTCCGATCCTCTCCGCCCGGCGGGGCTTTTCTCATTCGGCCTCCTCGACGGACTGCCAGTACGCCTCCGTCGGCCTTACTTGCGAGAAGCCCTGGCGGGTTTCGGTCTCGAACGCCTCGCAACGGCATTCATGAATAATCCCGGCTAGGCTCCTCAAGCCCTTGCAATTCGTGTACAATCCCACGCAACCTCGCCGGCCGGTCGATCTCATCGGCGCGTGTCGAGCCCCATATCCATGATCACAATCCGCCCGTTTTTTACAATGGCACCAGACTGGCTTAGACGCACGGTCTTCTTCACGCTTGGGCTGATCGCACAGGCGTCGCTTCTTTCAGCCGCGCAGGTGGAAGATGGGATCGTCGCGATCGTCAACTCGGACCTCATTATGCTTTCCGAGATGAAACGGGAATTCGCTCCGGAGCGTGAGCGGATTCAGAAAGAGTATCGCGGCGACGCCCTCGCGCGTCGGCTCAAGACGGCGGAGTACATGGCGCTGACCTCGATGATCGAGCGCAAGCTGCAACTCCAGGAAGCCAAGGTGCGAGGCATCACGGTCACTGATCAGGAAGCCCAACAAGCAATTCGGCAGATGAAGCAACAGGGCGGGGCGCTCGACGAAACGAACCCGGCAGACATGAAAAGCGCCCGAGAACAGTTGATACTGCTCAGGGTCGTCGACCGCGAAGTGCGGAGTGGGGTCATGGTTGCAGAATCCGACATGAAACAGTACTTCCAGGAGCACCGCGATCGGTTTGCACTCTCGGAGGAATACACGCTCAGCCAGATTCTCATTCGGCCTCGCTCACCGGACAATACGGCCGACGCGAGGGAGAAAGTTCGTGAGGTGATGGCGCGGCTCAAGCAGGGGAGTCTTTCGAAGATTTGGCACTGCGCTTTTCCGACGGCCCGAACGCCTCACACGGAGGACATCTGGGCTTGGTCCGGCAAGGAGAGCTCTTGCCGGGGATCGAGCGCACCATCGCCACCCTGGTGCCCGGCGGCATCTCGGACGTGATCGAGACCTCGGAAGGCTTTCACATCGTGCGCTTGGAGGACAAGAAACCGAAGCAGTTCCGCCCGTATGAGCAAGTCCGCGCTGAAATCCAGGGACTCGTCTTTCAGCAGAAAATGCGAAGATGTCTTCCAAGCCTGGCTGGAGAACCTCAAGAACAAGGCCTACATCGAGATCAAGTTCAGAGTCCGCTCTTTCAGGACCGCCCACAACCGCTCCCGTCCCTCGCCCGTTACCGACGAGTAAGGAATAACTACATCGCCTTCGACCAATCCCAGCCCTTCCTGCAGCCGACGAAGCGCACCGACGCGCTCGCTCATTTTTAGCTTGTCCACTTTCGTCGCCACCACGATGGGAGGTCGCCCGACGGACAGAAGCCATGCGATCGTCTGCCTGTCCTGTTCGCTCAGCACTCGGCTTTCCACCAACACCACCACCGCGCGCAGCTGCTCACTGCCGCCGAGATACTGCTCGATCAATGGCGCCCACTGAGCCCGCAGCGCCTTCGAGACCTTCGCGTAGCCATACCCGGGCAAATCCACCACCACGAAACGCGCCAATCCCGGATCGTCGCTGGTAATCCGAAAGAGGTTGACCAGGCGAGTCTTTCCCGGCGTGCGGCTCACCTTGGCCAGTCCCTTGCGCTGCAAGAGAGAGTTGATGAGAGAGGACTTTCCGACGTTCGACCGCCCGATGAAGGCGACTTCCGGAAGGTCACTTTTCAGAAACTGCTCTGGCCCCGCACAACTTCTGATAAACTCTGCCGTAAGGATTCTCATGCTCTATCCAGCCATTCACCTAGGCAAGCAGCCGAGTTAATGACACAGGCACTTGTCGCCTCTGTGTATACGCAGCCTCTGATATGCGGAAGTCAACCGCACGATCCCGGTCCCGCGTGAAAGCCTTCCTGATCATCGGCCTCTGCCTCCCGATCGGGGCCGTATCTCTTCCTCTGGTTACTCGAGATGCCCGACGTCTCGATGTGCTACGCGCGACCAATCCAACCGTGACGGCCCTGATGGAAACGCGACAGACTCAGGCTGAGGCACAAGGTCCACACCATCGGACGCCATTGGATGTGGGTGCCGCTCTCACGTATCTCCCCTACCTCCGCCAGGCAGTCGTGGCGGCGGAAGATGCGTCGTTCTTCACCCACGAAGGATTCGACTGGGAAGGGATCAAGGATGCGGCTCTGTATAACCTCGAAGCGGGCGAACTCAAGCGTGGAGGGAGCACCATTACTCAGCAGCTGGCCAAAAATCTCTACCTGTCATCCGAACGGTCCCTGCTTCGAAAGGCGCGGGAAGCTCTGATTACGCGCTCCCTCGAACATCATCTCACGAAGGAGCGTATTCTCGAGCTGTACCTCAATGTTGCCGAGTGGGGGCAGGGAGTCTATGGCGCTGAAGCAGCGTCCCGTCATCACTTCAAGAAGTCCTCGCGCGACTTGACAGCCAACGAGGCCGCCTGGCTGGCTGCCATCTTACCTTCGCCACGGCGATACGATCCAATACGAAAAACGACTGCCCTCAGCTCGGCGCCACGACCGTATTCTCAACCGGCTCGACTCGGGGATCTCCTCAGCCGGAGCCAGAATCAGAACCAGAACCGAACCAGGCTCGGCGAGGTACCGGCGCGAGACACGCGTGACGAGTTGATCTGGTTCATCTAGTTTGCCTTGTTTAACCAACAGCGGATAGACTAAATAACGGTCTTCTTACGTTGGCGGACTGGTTCAGCATCCTGCGGTAGGCCGACTCAGAGGTCGCCGACCGCGACACTCTCGTTCGCCGAAGATCGCCGACTCATGCGTGATAGTGTTTGAACTCGAGGAGATTGTCGGGAGGGATCTTCGAGAAAGAACGTGTGGTGCTCGATCCTGGTGCCGGGGAACCGGACGCGGGGCTGTTGATAGAAGGACAATCTGTTTCGCCTGGGCCTCGCTCCAAGAACTGCTGCCACGAGTTCTTTCGACAAGAATGCCAGACCGAAATGGTGGGGATAAATGCCTTGTTGCTGAGGCAGGGGTTCCATCATCAGATGGGCCACGAGTTGATGCCCTGCGAGTCCGAACGTGACGGCGTGGCTCGACTCCCGACCCAGCGTACAACCAAGTCCATCGACATAGAAACGTTTCGTCGCCGCCACGTCGCTGTGTGGGAAAAGCCAGGTGAAAGAGCGTGTCCTTCATGGAAATTGTCCTTGAACGGTCGGCTGGCCGGTCCCGTTCCACCACCCCGCAGCCATGTGGGAAGTCACATGCCTGATGGCAAATCGCCCGTCCGGCGAGAGGACTAAAGCCCCAGCCGACCCACGGATCCGAGACACCAGCATCCGCAACACCTGTCGAGCGGCGACCACAGGGCTCTTCCCCATAGCTAGACGATCGCAGATACTCTTGGCGATTACAAGGCGGATGATGCCTTCGCCCGTTCCTGTCATCGACACAGCACCACTCTGATTGTCCGCATACACTCCACAGCCTATGAGCGGGCTGTCGCCAACCCGCCCTGGCAACATCGAATCGATACCTCCGGTCGAGGCCCCTGCCGCCACTGTCCCGGACCGATCAAGGCGACAGCGCCGACGGTCCCGTGCCGCCCTGTTGTGTCGATCGATTTCTGTCTCGCGAGAACCCGGCCATAGGATGGGCGGCGAGGCATTCCGGTGGAACGATGCCGGTCGAGTTTGAAATGCTGCGCAAATCTACCGGCGAATGGACCGACTAACAGCACATGGCCCGTCTCTTCCATGACCAGGCGGGCTGCCGTAATCGGATGCACGATCCCTTCGATCGAGGCGACGGCTCCGGCGTTTAGGCGGGCCCCTTCCATCGATTGCGGCGTCCATACGCTGCACCCCGTCCAGCTGGCGATTCGCGCCTCGTCCTGCGTTGAACAGTCCCGATTGTTCCAGCAGAGCGATCGTAGATTCAACCGCGGCGACGGGCGGGACCGCCCTTGCGCAAGGATGCCGTAACCGGCCGCGATCGCATCGGCCAGACAGCTGGTCTGCGACGACGTCAATACGCCGGGAACCGGCGCCTCCGTGAGCAAGAATGAGAGGACGGTGAACTGGTCAATTCGAGAGAGAAGATTCCGAGCCTGCCGGTACGTCGGATCTTTCATGCGATCTAGATCGGACCGCACGAACCCCAGCCCGGTGACGCAGAGCTCGAAGTTGTCAGAGAGTTTTCCGGAACAGAGGAGGTTCCTCCTTCGACGGGCCGTCAGCCATTCGCGCGACAATCCCGTAGGAGCGCTTTCCCGTCTTCATATAGTCCACGAGGAAGTCCTTGTGATAGATCAATCCGGCCGTCTTGAGCCGGCGCAGATATTCCGGAAACAGTCCCGCCATGAACAGTGTGAAATCGCCGATGTGCTGATGCACGTCCCGTTCACGGTCCATCGACTGAGCCTGGAGCAACACTTCCGACTCAAACAAGAGATCCACCACCGTATCGACCGGTTGGTCTTGCTGATTTCTGATTTTGTACAGTTGATCGGTGTGGGTAAAGTCGACGAGCAGGTTGGAGACGTATCTGGTGACGTTGATGGTCAGGCCATCCGAGATGTTCCGTGAAACTTTTCTCGGTCAGGGCGCCGAACAACTGACGGAGCGGATGCCGTGGTGGAACTTGCGTCCTCATATCCACCTCTCACACATTCCGAAAACGCCTAAACTCATTATAGCAGACGATTGGTCGATATGCCGATGTCGGCACCATAATTCCCTTCTATCGGTCTTCACGAGATAGACTTGAGTACAGATCGGAACTAGCTCGCGCCTGCGGCTGTCGAGCACAAAGGTCACCGGCCCATCATTCCAGTAATTCGAGCTGCATGTGCGCGGCGAAGACCCCGGTTTCCACGGAAATACCGTTGTTTCGTAAGACTGCCACAACCTGCTCGTATAATCGTTTGGCTTCTTCCGGAGGCGCCAGCCTCGTCAAAGCTCGGGCGACGGCCATTCGCCGTTCTGCCCAGTAAGGTAAATTGGGAAACCACCAAGACCGATCCCCCGATATCTTCCAGCGATCGATTCATCTTTCCCTGTTCATCGGAAAAGATCCGGAACGTGCGAATCTTCTCGACGAGATAACGTCCGTCGGCTTCCTCATCGCCCTTAGCCACGCCCAACAACACCAGGAGGCCTGACTCGATCTGCCCCACGGTCTTGCCCTCAACGTGAACTGACGCTCTGATCACCCGCTGAATCACGGCCTTCATGGGTTAGCGACTCGTCCCGGTCATCGAAGCTCCGCCAGGGTTCCTTCGAGAGTGAGCAGTTTTCGTTTCGTAGGCAAGCCGCCTGAGAATCCGCCCAGCGACGCATCCTGCGCCACAATTCGATGGCACGGAATCACGATCGGCATCGGATTCGCCCCCACGGCATTGCCAACGGCTCGGGCATACTGGCTTCCTCCTACACGGACAGCCACCCATTGATAGGATCGAAGCTGGCCGTAGGAGATGCCTCGAAGGGTCTCGCCAGACCTTCTGCTGAAAACTTGTCCCTCGTGAGAGGTCCAGCGACAGATCGAAGGACCTGCGCGTTCCGGCCAGATAGCCGGTCAATTGCGCCTGCGCCTCTCGCAATCGTGAAGAAATCCTGCTCGTCCGGCAGCTCGGTTGAGAACAATCCCAACTCTGCCAGCACGGCCTGGCGCGACGCCTTCGGCAACACCACAGCGTCGATCCCTTTCGTCGTTTCAGACACACCCATCCAGCCCCATGGCGTGCGGAAAACGCAGGCCATGAAGTCGCGCAGCGTCCGTCAGTGAGTCGTTTCGGGTGAAGGTTGTCTTTTGCCCATTATCTTCAGGCCGCTCCTCGCTTTAGTTTCCGTCTGACCATTCCCCAGACCAGACCGAGCTCTTCTGAGTGCAGCAAGGCATGAACGCCCAGATAACCGCTCACGCTCAATCCGATGGCCACGAAGAGCATGGCCGATTTCTCCATCCATTCACCGGGATGCGTCCAGACCTGCGCTGAAGCCACCCACGCACAGACCACGACCAAGGGGACGGATGCGAGCAACACACGCAGCGACGATCGTCCGACAGAGTCCCCACTCCACGCCGCCCAACCGCCGGTGCAGCACCACGACCAAGATGCCTCCATTCACCATCGCCGCCAAGGCGGTGGCCAAGGCCAATCCGGCCGCGCCCAGAGACGACATCAGCAAGGAGCGAGAAGACGAGGTTGGCCGCCACGGCGATCGCCGCAGAGATGGCCGGTGTGCGCGTGTCTTGCAGCGAATAGAAAGCCGAGACACGATGATGCGGACGCCGCCAAAGGCCCAGAGGCCGACGGAATAGCACGAGCACCGCCGCCGCGGTCTCAGCCGTGTCGTGTGCGGTAAAGGTCCCGTGCTCGAAGAATAGATGGACGATCGGCTGACGCAAGAGGATCAGGCCAAACATCGCCGGTAGGATGATAAAGAGGATCATGCGAAGGCCGAATCCCAACGTCGTCCGCAATTCATCCAGCGCGCCGCGCGCAGCCTGTGCCGAGAGTGTCGGTAAAATGGCCGTGGCCAAGCGCCACACCAAAATCCCGAGCGGAAACTGAATCAGCCGCATGCCATAGAAGAGATAGGTCGGCCCGCCCGCAAAGAAGGAGGCGAGGATCGTGCTCACGGTAATGTTGATCTGCGTCACAGAGAGACCGAGGAGCGACGGCACCATCAGCGCGCCGATCCGCCGCACGCCGGGATGGCCTGGCGCGAACCGAAATCCGAACAACATGCCGCGCAGACGCAAGCCTGGCAACTGCATGGCGAACTGCGACGCGCCTCCTGCCACAACACCGATGGCGACGCCGAGGATCGGCTCCGGCATGGTTGGCGACAAAAAGAGCGCGCAGCCGATGATAAAAATATTGAAGAACACCGGCGAGAACGCCGGCGCCGCGAAGGCGCGCATGGAGTTCAGGATGCCCATCGCCAGTGCGGCCAGGCTGATAAAGATCAGATATGGGAACATGATCTGCGTGAGCAACGTCGTCATGCCCAGCTTCGCTGGATCGTCATGAAATCCTGGCGCCAGCAGCCAGACGATCCCGGACGCGAGGATAATACCCAGGATCGTGATACCGGTCACGATTGTGAGCAGCGTGGTGAAGACGGCGCTCGCCAGCTCCCAGGCTGTCTCGTTTCGACTTGAGCGTCTGATATTCCGTGAAGACCGGAATGAAGGCGGAAGACATCGACCCTTCCGCAAATAACTCACGAAGCAAGTTGGGGACACGATAGGCCACGAAGAAGGCATCTGCCGCAGGCGTCGCGCCAAACATCCTCGCCAACACCATGTCGCGGACGAAGCCGAGAATCCGGCTGGAGAAGGTGGCCACGCCGATCAAGCCGGCCGCTTTGACCACCGAGCGAGTCTCATCCTGCGCATTCGTTGGAGCTGGGGATACTACCGTAGGGTCGGACATGAATCGGGATTCTAACGGAACAACGCCGGGCAGTCTATCAAGCCGACGATTATGGCCCCTGAATCAACGTGTCCGGTCACTCGTCGGGTGACGACCCCTAAGCTACCCCTTCTCGACCGCGCCGGTCTATAGCGTAGGGGATCAATCATGCTATCATTGGAACCACTATTCGGAGTCGAGGCCGTCTGATGTCGCTTGAACCCTCATCACATTTACCTGGCGGATTTCAGATCACACACCGCACCCTTGGCATCTACCAGGGAAGTGCGATTGAGCTGGCGTTTTGGTATCCCTCATCCGGGATGCCGGAATATGGGTTGTGCCGATTCGCCACAAAAGAGAAGGCTGAATCCTATCGCACGTATCTCTGTTCCCCTGCCTGCCCGGAGCCGCTCGATAAGCACGATCTCATCATTGAACCCTATGATCTCGCCGCACACCAGGAACTGATCAACAATCACCCGCTTCATTCTGCCTGGGAAACTCCAACTTAACAGGATGCTGAAAAAGTCGCTCTTTTGAGCATCCAATGGGAAAATTCTCTGATTATCCCAGACCAAGTGGATCATTGGATTTCAGGCTGGCCAACATAGTTTTCCGCAGCCTGCTAGCCGTCGAAAACGCCATTGCTGCGGACGATGGTTATGAATGGGCAAGGATCCGCCGGACCGTTCAGGCAGGGATACCGACTTTACCAGAGGATTTGTCAGGCTGATCCGGTATCTGTGCTTGAACGAAAGCAAGCAGGCGCTTGTTCTCTTGCGCTGCTTCGAAGGAACTTGAAGGCAATACCACGAGGGGCTCACAGAACGAACCATCCCGGCCACTTCAACAGGGAGCTCAGTCTCGTCCAAGCGACAATTGCAGATAGAAGATGTCGTCCGTATGGACCTGGGTCTCGCTTTTGATGATACAGCCGCCCATCGAGAGATCTAGCACTGTTCCTTCGCCACGAACCTTGCCCCCGGAGAACGAGAGATAGAGCCGAACGGGAATCCGGAGATGTTCGCGTCGATCGATCGGATGGTGTGTGTGGCTGTACCCACAGGCGCGGTGCGAGAAAGCGATGGTTGCAGGATGGACAATGGAACGGCGAGACAAAGACGAGCGCGGCCACATGTTCACGTAGAGACTGAGGGCGAGGCGCGAAGGACGTCGTCCTTGTGACATTGCGGACAGGTAAGCTGACGGCTCATTTAAATAAGTGTACCCCTGGCTACCACTATCCAGCCCGCATGCATCATGGCAGCTAGTAGGGCGGTGAGGGTCGAATTGTCTGCGCCATCACATCATCCCTGACACCATACGCGCTCCATAACTGTACTATAAAGGCGTTCCCCCGACAGTCAAGCTGATTACCATCTCGCGCAGGACTTGGAAATGACAGTGCGTGTTCTGCAGCTAAAGTAGACTCAGTGGGCACAGGTGCATGGCTCGGCCTCACCCTCTGGGCTGTGCTCCCTCAGGCTACCGTGGAGTCCATGGCACTCGCACGTCCCGCGATCCACCCCGTGGCCCAAGCCCATTGAAAGTTGAAGCCGCCGATGCGGCCATCGCAATCGAGATCTCACCAACCAGATAGAGCCCCGGCACCAACTTAGATTCCATTGTCCTGTAATTGATCTCTTCTAATGGGACACCTCCGGCTGTGACTTCGGCATAGTTCCACCCCCGATGCTCTTTCACCGGAAACCGGAACGTCGTGAGCGCTTCGATCAGTCGATTTCGATCTTTCCGAGGCAGCTGCGCGATGGCCGTCTGTGGATCGCATGCGATATGAAGACAGAGTGCCTCAGCGAACCGTTCCGGAACTAGCTGTCCGAGCGTCTTCGCGAGGGGAGCGTCGAGGAGTGCCGGCCGCTTGGTCCATGAACCATTGCTGTGCCTGTTCCGACGTCTGATCAGGAAGAAAGTTCCCATACACGGCCACGGTTTCTTCTTGCTCCTGTGCAAGGCACCAGAAGCAGCTCGCGTCCATAACCACCGGCCCACTGACCCCGAAGTGTGTCCAGAGTAAACCCCCAGTCCGGCTATCGACGTGGCGACGTTTTATAATTGTAGTGAGTTTCACATCATGGGAGAGACCGGAAAGTGTCTTGTGAAACATCGTATCATCGAGCACCAGCGGCTCTTGAGCGCCGGGACAGTGGCCGTCACGTGATGGCCGAGCCGACGGGCGAGACTATACCCGAATCCGTCACTCCCAGATTTGGGAATCGATCGGCCTCCGGTCGCTAATATGACTTTTCTCGTGTGTAAGATTCCTTGCGAATGGTGAATCACGAATCCATGGCCATAACCCGGAGCACGTTCGATATCATCCACGCGATGGTTCAACTGAACCTCAACCCCAAGTTCACGACACCGTTCAACAAGCGCATGTAGGACGGTCCTGGCTTTATCGGTCAGCGGAAAGAGCTTCCCAGTATCTTCGCATTTGAGCTCAACCCCTAACGAAGCAAAACCACTTCACAGTCTGATCAAGGAGAACGCCGCCAGCACGTTCTTTATGATCCGTCGATTGCCAAAGTAGTCCGTGGGGGTGACGACCTCGTGCGTAACATTACAACGGCCACCCCGGAGATGAGGATCTTGGCGCCGATCGTTTCGCACCATCGAGCAGCACGATCCTCCGCCGACGATCGCCCATCCCGACCGTCTCTGCCGCAAAAATCGAGGCTGCCAGCCCAGCGGCGCCCGCACCGACCACCGCAACATCATGTACGTCGTCATGTATAGACATTAGAGAGTTTTAACTGCCAGTTAACACCTTATTAATCTTGCAATGCTAGTATTCCTCTTGTGCAAAGGCGACTTGTCGGCGCTGAAACACATGAACGCAGGAGGTGAGCACGATGACCTGTCAAAATGCAAGGGACTGATGGTGAAAGAATGGCGACCGGAGTTTTCGCAGGAAGCCGCGGTGCTCCGTTGTATCAATTGCGGGCTGGTCCTCGATCCGTTGATTGCGCAGAATCGCGTGACCCCGTTGCGCGCAAAGCAGCGGGTCTTGAATGCGGCTTAATGGTTCGTTCGAGATCGTGAGCCACTTCGCTCGGTGCGGGCGACTTACCGAACCAACTGAAGTGGGTAGGCGTGGACGTTGCGTTCGTGGTTAGACCGAAAACTCCGCCCATAAGAATGTGGTGATCTGAGGGGTCCTTCGCTCGCCGCGGCTCGACGTCCACCTCTACCCTGACACAGTGCTCCACCAGCGAGGCCGTCGCCAGAATATGGTCGATGCGCCAGCGCTTTATTCGCCTCCAGCGAACCAGGCGCCCGGTAATCCCAAAAATGTATATTGTTGTCGGTTCGGATATAGTTTCACAAAGACGTCCTGAAATCCCCACGCCAACGTGTTCTCATACGCCCGCCGCGCATCCTCGTGATAACAGACGTGCTTGGAGATGTTTCTCGGGGCTGTGCACGTCCATCGGCCGAGGGGCCACATTCATATCACCGCACCAGATGGCTGGCTTGTTCGGTGACACATGCTTTTCGAAATACTTGCGCAGTCGATCGTACCAAGCAAGCTTGTATTGATACTTAGGTGAGTCGATCTCGAAACCCTGCGGCACATAGGTATTGACGATGGGAATCCCTTTGATCACCACACGCAAGAGCCGCGCGTCCTCCGATTCGCCTCCATCGTCAAACCCATACGCGACCGCCTCCGGCTTCTCCCGGCTCAAGATCGCGACACCGTTATACGACTTCATCCCCGGTAGGTGATGTCGTATCCTGATCTCCGCCAATGCCAGTACAGGGAACTCACTGTCCTGGACTTTGGTTTCTTGAAGACAGAGTACATCGGGTTTTTGATGGGCCAGCCAGTCGAGCACGATCGGCAAGCGTTTGCGGAGAGAATTGACGTTGAATGTTGCGATTTTCACGGAAGTCCTATAGGCACTCAAACTGTTGTATCCTAGCAAATGGCCCACGTGGGAACAAGACGAGTGGCATCGTCAATCACGCGGTAGGGAGAGGGGAGCGATTTCCATCTTCATGGTGACTAATTGGGCGTGACGTCATCATGGTGAATCAAGCCAGGAAGAGTTTCTTCTACGCCTGAGGCCTCGACTGAGAGGTTCCCAACATGGAACGGCCCCCAGGAGGGAAAGACCTCATGAGGGCCGGGCGATCTACTGACAGGATTGCGCTCAATTACGGTGCGACGATTAGGAGTAGGAGCTGCCGGAACTGTTGTTTTCACGTCGTGTTTCATCGACTGAGCAGCACCCCTTAGCTTCTCCAACTTTGGCTTTTGCCGTGTGATTTTGCGCCTTCATTTTGGCCTTCGTTTCATGGCTCTTCGCTCTTCATCTTCTCCCTTATGCACCTTCGTCTGACTCTCTGCACCCTCTTGCTTCTTTGCCTTCCCGTCGCTCTTCATCGCATCTTTTTCAGCCTTCATCTCGCCCTTCTATATTACCCATCTCACCCATCATGGCCCTCGTCGGCCAGGGCCAGTGAGCTGGTTCCAATCAGGCACAACGCCGCAAACCCGATGATGATCAACTTCTGCATTAGATACCTCCTGGAAATAGATAAATAGTGGGTAGTGATGGTTCCCTCCGTAAAGAATAAAAATAGCCTGCGCTCCTTTTCAAATCCTGTCAAGAAGTAGTCTGGAATCTGTATGATCACATATCATATGTTCGCCTTGTGTCGCGCATGACCTGTCCAGTTGAGAGTGGTCTCAAAGAGAGGCACCGAGACAGAGGGGGCCTCCTACGGGAGGTGAGACGGATACGAGCGGAAGAGCTGTTTGGGAGGCGATAGCGGGAACTGATCGAGATCACCGAGCGGACATGTCGGTAGTCGCATGGCCACGTTGCAACCGTAAAGGAGCGGTGCAGGATCAACGTCTCGGATGCTCTATCGGGACGGCAATGCCAGTTGATGATGCGAGAGATGAGATCTACGATGTCTGATTCGCCCAAGAACGAGTAAAGCCCTAAGTAGCTTCTGGATCTTGCAGAAGAGATGCGGACGATGGACGATTCAGTTCCTTCCAGATCAACCTGAGGAGGCAGTCCTGGGGCACAGCGACGGAGAACGCGTCGGCAGGATTCGGCCGACGCAAAGCCCTCTCGCGTTGCAGCATGTATGGTGAACTATATATTCTAACGTGCTCGTCGAAAACGCAGGACAGCTTACCAAGCCGGACTGCCTTCGCCCTGTGCATCGGTACGAACCGCACCTAGACTCTGTGTGGGACGACAAGCGAGGCATGGCCCAGGACACCATCATGCAGTAGCACCATTCTCGGCTGCTAATCTGCAGAGCCCGCACCAGCTCCATGCGTTGAGGGGCAGCGTGCGGATCCACGGCGGATGGATGCCGGCGCCGAGACCGATTCATGTTGCTGCAATTCCCTACCTCCATGATCGGACGCCAGCCTGGTCGTGAATCCTAGAAAATCTGTGGAGGAGGAAACCTTTCGAACGCAACGTGAACACAACCTTGGAAGAGGAAACGCCGGACATAGGATGGGCTCTATGAACGAAACAAGTTCACTTGCTATCTAGAAGCAACACGTTGTTGGGCTAGGTAAATAGGAGATCATGAAACCTCGTTCATGAAGCCATAATAGAGCGGGGCGAAATCTTTGAGGCTATCGGGACTTGTTTCTTTGAGACGTTTGAAGAAGAGGACCTGTGTGCGAGAGTCGATCTGTTCCAGGAGCTGGCCCAATTGAGCCATGGTGTAGCTGCCGGTTGGGACACTGAGGACATAGTGCACGAGACGTTCGACAAATTGCTGAGCCAGATACTCGCTGGCGAGGTAGCCCATCCGGGAGTTTTCCTGAAGCCAGAAACTCATCGAAGGGTATGGCTTGTGCGGCAAATGGAACCGCTGGCTGCTGATGAGAGGTCACGCCGATGATACCCCAGCTTATGACGGATAAATGCCGGTATGATGCAGCAACTCTACTGGACCTCCTGAAGCGCGTCAAGTGCGCAGAAGAAGCAGTCAAGGCCTGAGCCGAAAGACTGGTGAAGACTCAAGACGCTTGGGTCAGACAGAAGGGGCGGAGTTCTGAAGGAACTCCGCCCCTAACCCCTGAGCCTCACGGGCGCGT